>Ga0265296_1000366_pt1 | contig 74109 bp, 64 predicted proteins | sample MunlanPumphouse1_FD_189073 | JGI IMG/M metagenome (GOLD analysis project Ga0265296, IMG submission 189073) | Groundwater microbial communities from a municipal landfill in Southern Ontario, Canada - Pumphouse #1 | ecosystem: Environmental > Aquatic > Deep subsurface > Groundwater | place...
CAATGTTGTCATTTGAGTCGCTGCCTAAAACCACATCACCATTCAAAGTAGTGGTGGCTGTTACAGTTAAATCATCAGAAGCGAGCAAGTTATTGGAAACTGTAAGATAAGTTAAGGTGCTGGTAGACAAGACATTGAAGTTGGTTGCCTGCAGGTTGGTTGCGGTTGTGGTGGCCATTGTAGTTGTACCAAGAGTGCTGATGCCTGAAACATTAAGATCTAAATTGGCAACCAAGTCCCCGCCAACTGTAATGCCTCCAATAAAGGTAGTGGTGCCTACCCTGCCGTTAATGGCAATGCTGTCATTTGAGTCGCTGCCTAAAACCACATCTCCATTCAAAGTAGTGGTGGCTGTTACTGTTAAATCATCAGAGGCAAGCAAGTTGTTTGTAATTGAAACATCGCCCAATAACGTAGTTGTGCCACTCACCCACAGCCCTCCAGACAATATGGAATGTCCAGAAACAATAAGCTGGGTAATGCTTGTTGTGGCTTGGGTGCTTGTGGCTGAAATATTTAAAGTGCTGCCGATTGTCTGGCTGCCAACCACCTGCAAATTCGTGGCAATGTTCATTGAGCCAGTTGTGGTAGAGTTACTAGAAAAATATGAATCGCCATTTACATAAAACTTGTAGGGAGCGGTGGTAGAACCAACAGCCACATTGCCAGCGGTATCCACAAACAATGCTTCAATAGTAGAGGTAGAAATCCTTAATAAGGGATAGATTGCCAAAGTGCTTGAACCATAAATATTTAATAAAGCCGCTGGAGTGGTTGTGCCAATGCCAATATTAGCGTCTTGAAAAGTTAAAAAATCAGGATTTTGGTTGTCAAAAACAAGACGTCCCACTGAAGCGCCCAATCCTATCCAAGTGTCATCGTTCATTTGAATATTGCCCGCGGCAGCTCCGCCAACAGTTAATGTTCCAGAGATAAAAGCATCGCCATTAACTGTAAATAAACTCGCGGGAGAAGTTGTTCCAATGCCCACATTGCCATTTTGCAAAATAGTAAATAATATTGAGCCGCTTGAGGAAGCAATTCTAAATGGGTCAGCTCCCGCTATTCCTTTTAAATCAAAGGTGGCGTATGGAGTTGAAGTGCCAATACCAACTTTATTATTTATGCCATTAACAAATAAAGCTGGTAAAGTTGAAGTGCCTACATAAAAACTATTGCCAAAATATCCTTCTTGCCACCGATAATTAGCCGAACCTAAATCGTAGAAGTTGTCATAAAAAGGCAAAATATCAGAGGCAATGTAGCCAGTTAAAACTGTTGGTGTAGAAGTGGAAGCCCCGATAGTTGTTGTGCCAGAAGGCAAGATATAAACTTGGCCTGTGTTTTGGAAAATAATATTGCCGGTTCCCGCCACTGTAAATAAATTAGCAACAGAACTTGTGCCAACTGAAAAGATAGAGGCCGTTGTAGTGGTTAACGCCACTGTAGAGGTAGAAAAAGTTGCTATTCCCCCAACTGTTAAATTGCCGGCGATAGTGGCGCCACCAGAAACCGCTAAGTCCCCAGCTGCTGTTATGTTGCCTGTTGAGCTCAAAGATGAGCCCGAAACACTTCCTCCTGTTATGCTAGTTGCTGTTAAGCGCCCTTCTTTATCAACTGTTAAAATAGTTCCTCCCGAGCCCACTGAAAATGAATTGCCAACGCCCAAATCCCTTATGCCAGCAAACCCTGAAACACCCAACGAAGCCAATGACGCGTTGCCTGAAATTTCCAAGCCAGAGGAGCCAATATAAACTGGCGAAGTTGCCACATTATTGCTTGGGGAATAATATTGAATTTTATTCGCAAGATTTTGCAAATTGGCAATGTTAGCTTTTAATTCCGCTAACTCTTGGCTGTCAACTTTAGAAATAATTGTTTCTTTGGTAATTTCTTTTATGGGCTGGGTTTGAATAATTGTTGAAACTTCTTTTATTACAACTTGTTTTTTGGGGGCATCGGTCTTAATTTGTGTTATTTGTTTTTGCTCAACATTATTTTCAGCAAAAAATTCCTGCTTTTTTTCCAGCCAAGGCCTTGCCACAAATTTTGCGCCTTTTTTAACATTTTTTCCAACAAAAAATCCTAAAGCCTTAAAGTTTTCCTTAACGTTATCCATACCCTTTGAAATTTTTTCAACTCCAGAATTTGTGCTTTCAGAAAAGTATTTTATGTTATCTTTTAGTTCTAAGGCTATGCCATCTCTGTTAGCTTCCAAAGAGTCAGAAACAATACTGGCTATTTGGGCTAAAAATATTTTCGAATTTTCAGAATAATTTTTAACTTTTAAAAAATTATTCTGGATTTCGTCTTTTATAAAAAGCGGAAACCCAACGATGTAATCGTTGGTTTCTTTTTGGGCATTTAAAATTCCCTGCCAAATTGTTTTTGTGTAATGCTGCGGGTTGTCATAAAAAATCAAGGCAAGATTTTTTAATTTTTCTGAACGGCTAAATAAATATTCTCCGCCCTTTTTTGAGAGCGTTAAAACTTGTTTTGTTTTTTCAGAAAAAATTTGAAACGACTCTCGAAAGAAGTTTTCAAAATTATTTTTATTCTCAAAAACTATTTCTTTAGCAATATTTTTTTGGCCATCAATAAATCCTAAGAACTTTTTTGCAGCTGATTTTTTCAAATTATCTTTAGCAATAAAAAATTCCCCGAAATAATCTTTAACAGCAAGAACAAAATTATTTTTATTTGCTTCCGCTTGCCCAAAAGAATCCTTTGAATAATTTATTAAAAATGCCAATTCATTTGAAATACTTTCCTGCGCTTTATTTTTAACCTCATTTTTAAAGCTTAATGATTTTTCCGAAAAAGGAGTGGCGGTAAAAGTAAAAATTAAAATCACAATAACCGAGGCAACGGCAAAAGAAACAGCTGGAATAAAATTATTTGTTGGAGATTTTTTAAAAAATACTTTCTCTGCTTCGCTCTCAATTTTTTCTATTTTTATTTTTTCTGTTTTTTCTGGAATTTCTATTTTAACAATTTTGTCATTGGAAATTTTTTCAATATTTTTTTCAACAATGCCATGGCTAATCCCATTGGCTTTAACATTTTTTTCAGAATAAATATATTCATCAACCCATGCTTTCGTGGTTACCCAATTGCGGCCTAATTTAATTGCCTTTAACTTCCCCTGCCTAGCCCTTAAACTCAAATACTCCTGAGAATAAATCTCGGAATGTTCTGCAGCACTTTGTAGTGAGATGTATGTTAAATTTTCAGGCTTTTTTTCAGGGGCAAACATAGTCGCATATTATATAATTATCGTATATCCGATATACCCTGTAAAGCCCTCCGATACGCTATTTCTGTGGATAACTTTTACTAAAAAATATTCGAGAAAAATAAATTAAATTAGTAGTTTTTTATATATTCAAAAATATCTCATAAACTCATCAAAAATAGCTAAAATACTATCCGATACGGTGAAATAAAGCCTCCCAGCGCACATTCTTACTTTTAGATAAAGAAAAACACCCGCTCAAGGCGAATGCTTTTCAAAATAACTAACAAGATACACTCGGAGGCAGATAATCGAACCCCATTTAGTGACACTTTTTATAGTACTGGAGGGCCAGGACTCGAACCTGGATTGCAGCGTTCAGAGCGCCGATGCCTACCATTAGCAGACCCTCCAAAATTACATTTTCAAATACTTTCTTGAGGCCAGCAAAGATGAAATGGCGCCTAAAAATACAGTAGCAATAACCTGTGCCCCAAATAAATAAAACCCATTTTGTTTTAAAACAGTTATAAGATTAAAATCTAAAAACAAAGTTTGCATTTTGGCATTTAAAAATATCGTAAATAATACAAAAATAGTATCCAATAATACCACAGAGAATATCGCATATAAAACACTTTGCACTAGAAATGGCCCTCTTATAAACCAATTGGAAGCGCCCACTAATCTGCTTGTGGTTATCTCATCTTTTATTGAAAGAATAGTAAGCTTGATGGTGTTAAATGTAATTAATATTACTAATAAAGCAACGGCAACCCCACCCACAAGCCCAGCTTTTTTTACATTTGAAGTAATATAAAAAAGCTGGTCAATAACTTCTTTATTTTTGCTATAAGAAATTTTCTCAATAAAACTATCAGCTTGTTTTTGTTGTAAAAAACTATCTATTGAAGCATAGTTTTCTGAAGAAAAGGCTTTGATGTTTAATGAAGCTAAAAACGGCTCTTCTTGCACTTGATTTAATGCCTCTAAATAAAATTTATCGTCTTTATGTTTTTCAATAAAGATTTCGTTAGCCATCTGTTTTGAAATATAATCCACCGATTTTACTTGGCCAGAAAGCGTTAATAGCTCTTGCTTTAATTCCAACATTCTTTCTTCTGTTGCATCTTTTTTAAAATAAACGGAAATGTCCACCTTTTTTTCTGATTGGGCAATTAAAAAATTTCCTATTTGCTCAAAAAGAAAAATAAATGATATGGCAAAAACCACAACCCCCATTATAAAAATAACCTGCAAGCTTAATGTTTTATTCCGCCAAAAACCTTGCCAGCCAAACTTAAGTATTCTTTTAAAGCTTGTTAACATAATATTAAATTAAATTTTAAATTTTAAGTTCTAAATTTTAAATTAAAGTATAAATCTTCCTTTTGCGTCATCTCCTATTATTTTGCCTTGGTCTAAAGTGATAACTCTTTTTTTCAAATAATCAACCACTTCTTTGTCGTGGGTTAACAATAAAATTGTTGTTCCCATTTCATTTATTTTTTTAAACAAGCTAATAACTTCATAAGAATTATACACATCTAAATTTCCTGTGGGCTCATCAGCTATTATAATTTCCGGCCTATGAATTAAAGCTCTGGCAATTGCCAAGCGCTGTTTTTCACCGCCCGATAATTCGTGGGGAAAATGGCAAGCTCTATTTTCAATGCCAACTATTTCTAAAACCTTTTTGACGTCTTTGGCAATTGTTTCGTCGCAAACCCCAACAACCTGCATAATATAACATAAATTTTCTTCAACATTTTTATCAGAAAGCAGTTTGTAATCTTGGTGCACAACGCCGATTTTCCGGCGCATTTCCTGCAATTTTTTACCATTTAATTCACAGATGTTTATGTCATTAAAAAATATTCCTCCTTTGCTGGGCTTTTCTTCTCTGGTAAAAATCTTCACTAAAGTGGTTTTTCCTGCCCCTGATTTGCCAACAACCGAAACTAATTCACCCTTGGCAATTTCCAAATTTACATTCGACAAAGCAACAATCTTCCCAGCTTGCGTGGTATAAATTTTTGTTAAATTTTGGAATTTTATCATTTTTTTAAACCTTAATTCCAGCAATTATAAACTGGTCTATCTCGCCATTTAAAACTGCTTGGGTGTTTGTTGTTTCTATTCCAGTTCTATGGTCTTTTACTAAATTATAGGGATGTAAAATATAAGAGCGGACTTGATGGCCGAAATCAGCTTTAATTCTTTCGCCTCTTATTCTGGCTAAATCTTCTTGTTTTTCTTTTTCCTTAAGCTGCAAAACTTTGCCCGCCAATATTTCTAAAGCAATCTTTTTATTAACTGCTTGGTATCTTTCAGTTTGGCAGGAGCTCACAAGGCCTGTTGGAATATGCGTTATCCTCACTGCTGTTTCCCGCCTATTTACATTTTGCCCGCCTGGCCCAGAAGCTCTAAATGTTTCTACTTTTAAATCATCTGCTTTCAAAATATTTTCGTTGATTTCTGCTTCTTCAATTTTTGGAATTACCTCCACTTTTGTAAAAGAAGTATGGCGCAATTGCTTTGAAGAAAAAGGCGAAATCCTTACAAGGCGATGGGCCCCATTTTCTTTTTTTAAAAAACCGAATGCAAATTTTCCTTTTATTTCTATGCCAGCTTCTTTAATGCCAATGCGGCCTTCTGGCCCCCCGCCTTCAGTAAAGGTTTGAAATAGTATTTTATGCCCCCAACCCTTTGATTCACAATACTTTTGGTACATTTTTAATAATAAACACGCCCAATCCTCAGCGTCCCTTCCCCCTGCCCCGGATTGGATAGACATAATTGCGTCTTTTTTGTCGTATTCTCCAGAAAGAAAAATCGCCAATTCTTTTTCTTCTATTTTTGCCTTTAAAATTTCTACTTTTTGCTTGAGCTGTTCTTCAGCTTCGCTGTCTGCTCCATAAATAAGGGCAAAATCTTTTAATTCAATGAGTTCTTTTTTAAAACCACTAAAAGAATTGATTTCCTCCTTTAATTGGCTTGCTATTTTTTGCTTTCTGCTTGCTTCATTTGGATTATCCCAAAAATCCGGCTTCATAAAATCCTCCTGCAAAGAGCTCAACTCCTTAAGCTTTTTGTCTAATTCAAAGCCATTGCTCCAACTGATTGAGCTTTTGGTGTAGACTTTCAATTGAAGCGATTATTTCCTGCATATCAAATTTATACCACAATTTGATATAAAGTTAAAGTGAGCCAGCGGCCAGGATCGAACTGGCGGCCTGAGCTTTACGAAAGCCCTGCTCTACCAACTGAGCTACGCTGGCCAACAAGCGGGATACCAGAATCGGACTGGCGCATCAACCTTGGGAAGGTTGCGTACTGCCACTATACTAATCCCGCGCTTTTCTCATCTCAACAAATTTTTGCCACAAGTCTCTTATTCTCTGGCTAGTGTCTTTTCCTTGAGTTGTCTCTTGTTTTGGGAAAGCCACTACTTGCTCGCCTGGCTTTTTAAAATTTAATTCTTCTCTGCCCACTAATTCTATATAATCATAGCTTTGGCTTTGTAAAATTTTCCCTTGGATTATCTCTTTCTCCTGCGCTATTTCTTGAAAACTTTTTTGGGCCTCTTTAAGATTTGAAGCTACTTTTTGCCTTGCTCCAATCAGCCGCCAATTGCCAAAAATTAAAAGCCCAGCAATAAATAGCAAGAAAATAGCAATTATTATTAAAAATTTCTCTCTTGGCTGTTTCATAAAAAAGTTATATTATAATAATAAAGGAATGTCCCGACTAAACGCTCTTTGAGAGGAGCGTTTAGCAGGATCTAAAAATTCGTAAATTCGCTTCGCTTATTAACGATTTCTAAGAAATATGGCAAAGAAAAATTTAGTAAAAGTTGTCTGGATAGTCTTGGTATCTTTAGTATCTTTAAGCATGCTTATCTCTTTAGCTTTCCCTGCCTTCTTTTAAATTAAAGATAGCAAAATTTAGCGGAAATTAAAACAGACCCCCGAGGTCTGATGGCTGTTCGACCTCGGGGGTCTGTTTACTTCAAGATATCTAAAAATACTTGGGCAGGAATATTAACTTTTGCCCGATTTTTTAATTTTTGCTTGCCTTTTTTTTGGGCTTCAAGCAGCTTTTTCTTCCTAGTTACATCTCCTCCATATAACTTGGCTGTGACATCTTTTCGCAAAGCTGACAATGTTTCTCTGGCAATTATTTTACCGCCAATTGAGGCCTGTATGGCTAAAGCAAACTGTTGAGGAGGCAGTACTTCTTTTAATTTTTCCAAAAACTTTTTCATTTCACTAAAGGATTTTTCTTTTGTTAAAATTTTGGCAAACGCCTCTTCTTTTTGGCCGGCTATTAAAACATCCACCTTTACCAAATCGGATTTTTGATAGCCAATTTGCTCAAAACTGAAAGAAGCATAGCCCTCTGTTGATGATTTTAACTTTTCATAAAAACTGCCAGAAATTATCTCTCTTAAGGGGGCCTTAGCCACCAATAATGATTTTTCGTTTGTTAAGGATTGAGTATTTTCTAATATAATTTCAAATTGAGGAAAAAACCGAAACAATTGGCCAAAATACTGATTGGGCGTTATAATCTCCACCCTAACCATTGGCTCTTGAATCTCTTGGATCTGGGAAGGGTCAGGAAAAAGAGCAGGAGAGGAAATTTCAACCTCATTTCCATTTTTTAAAAAGGCTTTAAAAATAACTTGGGGAGATGTTGCAATTAAATCCAGGCCAAATTCATTTTTTAAACGGCCAACCGTTATTTCAGCGTGCAAAGAACCCAAAAAGCCGCACCTAAATCCCCTGCCCAAAGCCATTTGTGATTCTATTTGAAAATCAAATGCCGGGTCATTTAGCTTATGCTTGAGCAAAGCATCTTTTAACATATCAAACTCGCCAGCTATTGACGGATACAAGCTTAAAAAAAGAACAGGCTGGGGTTCTTTATACTCTGTTAAGGGCTTAAAGCTGCTATCCAATATCCGGTGAGGCTCATTTTCTCCAAATATTGTGTCCCCAACCTTAACTTTTGCTGGTTCTTTGATGCCGGTTTTGATATAGCCAATATCTCCTGCTTTTAAACTATCTGCTGGAAAGAATCCAGGAGTGAAATAGCCAACTTCTTTGATTTCGGACTGGCACTTTCCAGCAAAAAAGTTAATTTTATCCCCACGCTTAGCTATTCCTGCAAAAATTTTAACAAAAGCCACCACGCCTGAAAAAGAATCGTACTTTGAGTCAAAAATTAAGGCCTTTAACTGGTTTCCTTCTTCTGTTTTAGGAACAGGAAAATTTTTAACAATTTCTTCCAATAATTTTTCAATATTTTTTCCGGTTTTGCCAGAGATTTCCAAAATTTCGCTTTCTTTTATATTAGCAACCGCTGATAATTCTTTTTTGGCCTGATTAATTTGCTCTTCATTCGCTAAATCAATCTTATTAATTGCCCCAATAACCTTTAACCCTAGCCTTTGGGCTTGCTCTAAATTAAATAATGTTTGAGCTTGTATTCCCTGTTTAACATCAACTAACAAAACAGCTCCCTCACAGCACGCTAAAGCCCTTGAGGTTTCGTAAGAAAAATCTATATGCCCGGGAGTGTCAATCAAATTCAGTATGTAGTTTATAGCAGACAGTTTATAGTTAAGCCGCACTGGGTGCATTTTTATAGTAATCCCCTTTTCTCTTTCTAAATCCATTGAATCCAAAAACTGCTCTTTCATTTTACCCTTGCTTATTGTTCCAGTAATCTCTAAAAGCCGGTCAGCCAAAGTGGATTTTCCATGGTCAATGTGGCTTATGATTACAAAATTGCAGACTTGATTTTGCATAAATATCTCCAAATTAGTTTTGTTTCTTTTATCCCAGCAAAAAAGCAAAGTATAAAATAAACCCCAATTCCCAGCGCGCAAGATAGGGTTGTTTGCAATAAAAGCCCGAATACTTTATTCGTTGGCAACGCCAAACTAACTAACTTCAAGCAAAAATAAACTGCCAGCGAGGCAATAAGAGAAGCAAAAAACATTTTTAAAAAATTATTTTTGTATTTTAATATAGACAAATTTTTCAATTTAAGCTTCAAACTAATCAAGAGAAAAACAAATTGAAAAATAGTTGAAATAGACAATGCCAAACTTAACCCTAAAACCGAAACATCAGTTAAATTTTTTAATTTTAAAAAGCTAATCGAAAAATCCAAAAAAACACCAGGGGTTTTTAAAAGCCAAACAAATAAAAACGACAACCCCACATTTAAAGCAATGGAAAACAAAGCGATTTTTAAAGGCGTTTTTGTGTTATGCAAAGCAAAAAAAGCCCTGGCTAAAAAAGGAATTAAACAAGCTGCAAACAAAGATAAAGATAAAACCCCTAATGAGCTTGCGGTAAGCCTAGTTTCCCACCAGCCAAAATAGTTCCCATTGGCAATTTGAGTTCCGTAGATGAGCCGGACAATCTGAGCTCTTAAAATAAAAATAAAACCGCTTAAAGGCAAAATAAAAAAAATAATTTTACTTAAGATGCCAGAAAAAACTTCTAAAAATTTTTCTTTTTGGTCAGATGCAAAACTTTTTGAAAGAGTTGGAAAAACAGCTGTTGCAAAAGATAATCCAATCAAGCCAATTGGCACACAATATAAATTATTGGAAAGATTAAGAATTTTAATAGAGCCAGCTGTTAAGGTAGAGGCAATGGCTGTGGTGATAATTAAATTAATTTGAAAAGCAGTTGAGCTTATAACCCTTGGAATCATTAGTTTTGAAATTTTTAAAAGCCCTTGTTTTTCTTTTAAAGAAAAAGAAAATTTGGGGGCAAACCCAGCCTTAATAGCTGGTATTATCTGGACAAGAAGGTGCATGAAAGCGCCAAAGATAACGCCAAGCGCTAGCCCTGGCAGGCCAAAGGCTGGGTAAAAAACTAAAATGCCAATTAAAATACCGGCATTATAAAAAATAGGAGCTAATGCAAAAGCGTAGAAAAAATTTAAGTATTGCAAAACACTGGAAAAAATTGCTGATAAACCCAACAGCACAGGAGAAAAAAGCATTAGCCGCATTAAATTGGCTGTTTCTTGTTTTTGAGTTTGAGAAAAGCCAGGCACAGTAAAATTAACTAGGAGAGGCGCTAAAAAAAAGAAAACAATGGCTAAAATAGCCAAGGCAATAAAAAAGATTGTAAAAATATCTTTAAATAATCTTTTTGCTGACTCTTGGTTATTTTGGAAATAAGAAGAAAAAACTGGCACAAAGGCAGCTGTTATCCCGCCAGTGATTAAAATGCCATAAATAAAATCAGGCACGCGGAAAGCGGCCCAATAAACATCGGCTAATTGGTTTGGCAAATAATTGGCCAGCAAGTTATCTCGCAAAGCCCCCAAAAGATAACTAAAAAAACTTGATACGCCTATAATTAAGGCAGCAAAACTAATGGTTTGCGTTTTTGAGCTTAATATTTTTCTAATCATCTTAAATTGTAAAATAAAAACCTAAGTAGATAATAAGCCGAATTCTGTTGTTCCGCCTAAGGCGGAGTGGCAACCATTTATCTGGTTCTAATATTGCTATTGGAATCTTGCGAGCCACTTTTTACACTTAGGCAAATCCGGAGATTGCCTAAATGCCTGCTCTTGCACTCAAGTAAGGATTTAGCCGTTTCACCCCTAAGGTTTCCCTTAGGATTCATCCGCCTCAGGCGGATGTTCCTCGCTTTTCAGCTTGGAACGTCTCTGCTCGCACCTCTACCGTTACCGGCGACGGGCGTTACCCGCTACCATGCCTCCGCCTAAGGCGGAGATGAGTGTTCGGACTTTCCTCTAAGCGCTCAAAAATGAGTGCTCAGCGATTGCCTTGTCTACTTAGGCACAAATATCATAACAAAAAAATAGCTAAAAGTCAAATTGCTGTCTTTTCTTTGAAATGTCCAGCGCTTCATTAGCTAATTTGTCAGCTAGCTTATTTAATTCCCGAGAGATAGAAACAAATTTGATTTTTGGCAATTCAACCCTTAAATTCCAGACCTCCAAAAACAATTTTCCCATTTTTTCGTCTTGGATTTTATATTTCCCGTTCATTTGGTTGATTAAAAGCTCTGAATCCGACCTAACCTCTATTTCATAGGATTTAATTTTGTCTTTGCCAAAAACTAACTTGGCTTTTTTTAAAGCAAAAATTAATGCTTTGTACTCGGCCTCGTTGTTAGTGCAAAAACCAATCGTTTCGCCATAACTTTTAATAACTTTTTCTTTTCCATCGCTAAAAACAACGCCAATTGCGCCCTCGCCAGGATTGCCCCTTGAGCCACCGTCTGTATTTATTATAATTTTCATAAAGATTTTATACCCGACCCCACTCCTCTGCTTGGGGCAGAGGGGTGGGGTCGGGATTACTCTTAAAATAATTTTCCAAACATTTTTTCAATCCCTCAGTTTGTGACTTGTCGCAGGTAAACCCAGCGGCTGGAGGATGCCCGCCAAAAACTTCTAAAAAAGCTTCGCATGATTGCATAGCCATAACCCCGTCTCTTTTGTCAGGCATCCTGACTGATCCCCTGCATTTTTCTTTGCCAATTTTAAAGATAAAAGTTGGTTTTTTAGTTTTATTGCAAACTCGCGAGGCAACTGGCCCTGTTAAAATCTGCTCCCATAATTCATTGCCTTGAAAAACTATGCTTTCGCCTAAATTATCTCTGGTAATAGCTTGGTCAGTTATTTCTTGGATGCGCATTTGCCTTTTTCTTGACTCATCTGATAACCTTCTTACCATTTCTTTGGCTTTTGCGAGATTTTTTTCTTTAAAAAGAAGATAGCTTTCAGTTAAGTTATTTTTTAAATCAGTTATATTTAAAATTGTAACAATTTTTGTAAAAATAATCCTTTGGCTGTTCTCGATTTCTTTTAATTCTTTGAAGTGATCAATAAGCGCCATAAAACCAGGCCGGAAAGTTTCTTTTAAGCAAAGAACCCCTTCGTTAATAACTTTTTTATTATAATCCTCTTCTGGCATCATATCGGCGATTGCCCCCAGAGCGGCTAGTTCAAAAAAACTTTTTTGGACAGTATTTGGCATTTTTTTGCCCAAAATTGCTTCGCTTAGCTTATAGGTTAAGCTAACATTGGCCAATTTTTTAAAAACATACCTGTCTTTTGGCTGTTTTGGGTCAACAATTAGGGCAGGTTGGGGCAATTTGCCCAAAATTTCGTGATGGTCAATAACTATAACTTCAAAACCAGCCAATGAGGCCTTTTTTATCCCGTCAAAACTGCCAATTCCACAATCCAAAATCACTAAAAGGCCAGGGGCTTTATTAATAAAATTATCAAGCGCTTTTTTCGATAATCCATAGCCGTCGATATCTCTGTCTGGAAAATAAACTAAATCCACCTTGCCCGATAAATTCTGAATTGTTTCCTCTAAGATAATGGCAGAAGTTGTGCCGTCTAAGTCAGCATCAGCAAAGATAATAATTCTTTCCTGCTTTTTTACAGCCTGTTTAATTCTTTTGGCAGCTTTTTTTAAATTTTTTATTTCGTGAAACATAAACCACAAAATTCCGCTTCGCGGAATAATCCTAAATTTTAAAATTAAATTTTTAAGGCCTCCACTCCAAGCAAAGTTCCATTGGCTATAAACTCTAGCATTGCGCTTCCGCCAACCGACAAAAAAGAAAAATCATTTTCCATGCCCAGAGAACGTATAAAAGCCACTGTATCCCCTCCCCCAGCTATTTTAAAAGCGTTTTTATTTTGGGCAATTGCTCTGGCAATTTCCAAGGTTCCTTTTTTAAATTTTGGATTTTCAGCAACCCCCAGCTCTCCAGACCAAAAAATAGTTTTGGCTATTTTTAAAATTTCAGAAAATTTTTCTATGGTTGCTTGCCCCACATCAAAAATTTCTTCCTGTTTTTTTACAGCCCCCGGAGCTACTTGCCTGATAATATTATTTGCACTATCGCAAAGTACCAAAACATCTAAGGGCAAATGGATTTTTTGGTCGGTTAAATTGATTTGAGATAAAATTTTCCTTACTTCACAGCTTGCCTCCTCGTAGCCAACAACAATACCCTTCACTGAAAGCAAAACATTAGCAATTTTCCCGCCAAAAAGCAAATGGTCAGCCAAAGGCAAAAACTTTTTAATCATTTTTAATTTTGCCTCCACTTTGGCTCCGCCGATTACAACAACCAAAGGCCTCTGTGCTCCCTCAATTAAAGAGCCCAAGACATTTATTTCTCTCTCGCACTCAAAACCGATAAAATGAGGTAATAACTTTGGGCAGGAAATAATAGAAGCATGGCTTCTATGGCAGCAGCTGAAAGCTTCCCCCACATAAATTTCCGCCAAACTGGCTAGTTGTTTGGCGAATTTTTCGCTGTTTTTCTTTTCACCTTTGTTATGCCGCAAATTTTCCAAAAGCATTATTTGGCCTGGCTTTAAATTTTCGGCCATTTTTCTAGCCTTCCCTCCAGCGCATTTTGAAGAAAATAGTATCTTCGCCCCAAGCAGCCTCTCTAAAACAAATAAAACCGGCTTTAAGCTTGCTTTGTCAAAAAAACTTTCTTTTTCCAAATGGCTGGCCAAAATTATCCTTGCCCCGCTTTTTTTTAAATAAACAATAGTTGAAAGGGCTCTTTTTATTTTAAAATCATCAACAACTCTGCCTTTTTCAATTGCAACGTTAAAGTCGCACCTGGCTAAAACTTTTTTATTAAAAAAATTATAATCGTTTAAATTTCTAAACATATTATTCAAATTTTATAACCTCTCCTGGGCTTATCTCCTTGGGCAAGCTATCTTGCTTTTTCTTTTCCTCTTCTTTTTTAGATATTTCAATATCTCGTAATGACTCTTTTATTGCCTCTTTCAGCTTTTCCTTGTTAACTTCCTGTCTGGCTTTTTTCTGCTCTTCTTTTTGTTTTTTAGCAAAAGGAACGGTATTTCTTAGCAAAAGCTCTTCTAAAGAAACCGTTCCCCTTTCTTCCTCTTCATTTGGATCAACTTCTTTAATTGGCGTTTCTTTTTCAAGGATATCTTTTTTATTAGCAGAGTGTCCTCCTGCAGGCAGGGTTGAGCTATCAGTATGGCTTCCTTGGCGATTTGCCACATACCCTGTTCCATTTAGCGGGGCCGGGAAAATGTCATTTTTTCCTTCTTTAGGAGCTTCAGTTTCCATTTTCTTCAAGCAAGCTTTGCAAAAAACAGGCCTTTTATTATCTGGTTTAAAAGGCACTTTGGTATTTTTTTTGCAACTCTCGCAAGTGGCGTCAAAAAGCTCAATTGATTTTTTAAAATCCTTATGCAGAACAAAATCCCCAGTCCATCTAGCTATTTCTTCTTCTATTTTTTCTCTTTCACCCGAGTATTCTTTCCGTGAAAAATCAATAATCTCTTCTTTAGATGATTTTAATGGCATATCGGGCGGAGGCAAAGTATCAGCTGAAAATGGGTCTGAGGCTATGCCATTGACCATTAATTTTGTATAAATATTATACTTGCCCAAATTAACAATATCATTTGCTGTCAAATTGGGAGCAAATTCTTTTTCTAAAAATTCAGCGTCCTCAGCCCCTACTCGAAAAACAATCATTGTGCCCACATTGCCAAAAACAGCGTCTCTGACCGTTTCTTCCATTTGAGTTATATATTGATGCCCCAAAGTTAGGCCCAACCTATACTTTCTGGCTTCTGATAAAATGTTAGCGAAAGACTCTGTGGCAAAATTCTGGAATTCATCAACATATAAAAAGAAATCCTTTCTTTCACCTTCCGGAATATCCACCCGGGACATAGCAGCTAACTGCAATTTGGTAATTAAAAGACCGCCCAATAGTTTTGAAGAGTCCTCTCCTATCCTGCCCTTTGAAAGGTCCATAATTAAAATCTTTTCTTCATCCATTATTTTTCTCATATCAAGAGATGATTTTGTCTGCCCAATAATATTTCTTATTAGGGGAGATGAAATAAACTGGCCAATTTTATTTTGAATAGCAGCTGTTGCCTCTGTTTCGTATTTTTGCGAATATCTTGCAAATTCATTTAGCCAAAACGACTTAACAATGGGGTCTTTAATTTTTTCAACTACGCGTGAACGGTATTCTTCATCAGCTAAAATTCTATTAACGCCAAGCAAAGTTGAATTGGGATATTCCAATAAAGACAAGATGCAGTTATTTAAAATATATTCCATGCGGGCTGACCAAACATCAGGCCATATTTTTTTGAAAACACCCATTAAGCCAGACGCCACTAAGTGCCTGAATTCAACATCTACTTTTTCCATTACATTAAAGCTGATTGGATAATCCAGGTCCGCTGGATTGAAATAAATAACATCTTGAATCCGCTCTTTTGGGATGTAATCTAAAAGCTCGCTGGCTGCTTCTCCGTGCGGGTCAACAAAGCCAACGCCATGGCCATTTTGGATATCTTGAATAGCCATATTTTTTAAAAGCTGGGTCTTGCCCATTCCGGTTTTTCCAATAACATAAACATGCTTGCGCCTGTCGTCAAGCTTGATGCCGAACCTTTTGCGCTCGTTTCTAAAAGATGTCTCACCGAAAAAATTAATTTCTTCTGCCATATATTTATAAAATTAACCGACGGGTAAATTTGAGGGTGGGCCGGCTTTCTTTGATTCAATGGTTTCAATGCCGGATGCTGGCATAGCTGCTTTGCCTGGAAAATGCCACAAAGTAGCAATTTCTTCTGGATTTAAAATTAAAGTTCCTCCATCCCTTCCGGGCCTTTGTTCGGGAAAATAATAAGTCCACCTGTTTAAATATCTCCTAAATATTTTTCTTTTTTTAATATATAGCCTTTTATCTCTATAAAAAGCCGGGGCAACCACTTTGGTTGTCATAAAGGGCTTTAAGCCATTTAAATTTATAGTGGAAATACCGCTTGATAAATTTAAAACCAAACGCAAATTTGGCTTGAAAAAAACATCTCTTTTGCCCAAAAGAATCATTCTAATAGTGGCTTGAAACCCGCTCTTTGCCATTTTATTTTCTATGCCTTGCACCATATCTTTTTCACCCGGGCTTAAATGCAATTCAGGGGGCAACAAAGGCTCAACTTTTTCTTCGCCTTTAAATGGCTCTTTATCGTGGAATAAAAGGTTATAGGCCTCACCCACAATTGTCTTATTGTCCTTTGCTGGCAATGGCCTTTTTAAAAGCTTAGATAATTCCTCCCTGCCTTCTACCTTCCAATCATCTTCATTATCGTTTAAAATTGGCTTCAACATAACTTGAAACCATAACTGCTCGCCCGGCCTTAACCGCGACATTCCTTCCAAAAGAACAGACAACGGGTCAACCCTTCTTTCTTCTTCAATTTCTTGGGTTGGCTCAAAAAAATTAAGATAAGTTTTAATAGGGTAGCACCTTTTTTTCATCATCTTAAAATTGCAACCCCACATATCCCACTCCTTATTCGGGGTATCTTGGGGGACCATGCGGGTATAATCCATTACCTGCTCCACCTCTACTTCTGGATATTGAGAATAAATAGCTGACTCAAACGCCTTGCGCATGGCTCCTGGCAAATAAATAAAAAAATGGATTTTACCGTCAATACTGGCGATTTCCAATGAAAAATTTAATAAATATTTTCCTTCAAACCATCTTTCTTTAAAATCCGCTGGGTCATATAAAGTCCAGAAGTTAGCAATAACCTGCTCCATTGCTTTGAGCGGCCTGTCAATTTCTTTTGCTATTTTAACTTCCAAAACCATCCAATTGGCTTTTGCCCAATATATATCGTTTGTATACCATTCGTATATAAACTTTAATTTTGGAAAAATAAGAAATGGCAAGGGAAGCCACCACCAGCTTTTAAAGATTGGCCATAAAATACCTAGTATGCCTTTTGAAATTTCAAATAAATAAGCAGGGTCCATTGAAATAAAATTCTGTTTAAAAGTTATTCTTTTACAATACTAAAAAAAATACCCCCTTTCAAGAGGATAGCAACTAGCGCGACCCCACTCCTCCGCTTTCGGGCGGAGGGGTGGGGTCGTTAGAACGGCTTAAGCGGTTTTTAGCTTTAAAATATATTTTCCGCCTTGGTCTTTTGAAAAAAGGTTCTTGTCCGACAAGTTAAGAAAAACTGTGTTAGGCTTGACAATTCTTTGTTTTTGAACAGCTGTTAATATTTCTTCTTTGTCCATCGGAGCATTAGCTTGCAATACTTTATAAATTACATCTTTAACTGTTCCAGAGTTATATCCCCAATCGCTTAAGCCATAAATTCCTCTGCCAACCAAAATAAACCTTTTATCTCTTATCAATTCATTATGGATTGTTTGGGGCAGCATTTTTCGTTTGGAAAAAAGGTCGCCAGACAACTCGCCAGCTTTTGTGGCAATCATCCTAAAATGCAAAGGCTCGCCCTGTTTTTTGAGCACCAAAAAAGCAGCGTCTCTTACTCCCTTTGGTTTAATTTCCGGCCAAGAAGATAGACCATAATTGCCAAGCGGGCCAGCTTCAATATCTCTAGCAATTTCCAAACAAGAATTTAAAAACTTTTCGTTTTCTAGCTCCAAGTTTTTTGATACATCATCTATGGACATTGGCTTTTTTTCTTTATGAAAAAAATCTTTTAATTTTTTAATAACATCTTCCACTATTCCTGCCTTGTCTTTTTGAGTAGACCAAAAAGGAAACAGCTTTTCGTTATCGCCCAGCCTGTAAAAATTATCGCCCAAAACCAATAAAAAATAAACGCAGTTTTTATCGTTTTCTTTGGTTATTTCTTTTAATAAAATGTCCTCTCTTTTCAAGCCACCGTTTTCATTTAAATATTTTTGAAAATACTCAAACGCTTTTTTTAAATTTTGATTCTCGGTAAAATCCTTTAAACGCAAAAAACCGCTTTTTTCAAGCTGCCTTACTCTTTCTCTGGTAATGCCTAAGTCGTGGCCAATGCTTTGCAGGGTTTCTTTCTTTGTTTGATTTAAGCCAAACCTTCTAACTAAAACCTGATTTTGCCTCAATGGCAATGTATTTAAAAGTTCCTCACAAATTGTCTTATAATCTATTTCGCTCATATTTGTCTATTTAATCACATAAGCCTAATATTGTCAACCCAAATAGGCTTGTGTATAACTTTTAACCTACTCTGTTACTGGCTTTTCGATAGGGGTTTTCTTTACGCCAATTTTGCAAGCGTCTTGCAAAACTGTTCTTATGCTTTCAGATACAGAGCGATAATCCAATACTCTTTTTAGGGCGTTTAATTGCTTTGGCTCTATGGATTGGCCGCATAACTGTTGCACGCGGTCAGCCACCTCTTCAATATTATCAAAAGAAATTACCATATTCCCTAACCCTACCTTTTTTAATATTTCAGCGCAACCCATTGTATTGCTTACTAATACAGGTATGCCAAGGCAGGCTGCTTCCATGGGAACATTTCCAAAAGTTTCAAACTCTGAAGGGCAAATTATCAAGCCCTGGGAAATATAAAACTTTTTTAAACCCTCCCAGTTTGTTGGAGGCAAAATTTCAATAGTTTTTGGCATATTATTGAAGTTAGAATCTGGATTTGTCACAAACGAGGCCTTATGGCTCCACCCTCTTTCTAAAAGCTTTCTATGTAATTCGAAAAACCTATCAAAATTTTTTATTTTTGAATAGCGGCCCACCGCCGCTATTTTCCGTTCATTGGAATATTCCACAGCGCACGGATCGGTAAAAATATTAGCAATGGGGTTTGGTATAATGCAACTTTTCTTAATTTTCTTTTTTATAACAGTTGTTTCAACTAAATCCCTGCACAATTTTGAAGGAAAAACAATCCAAGAAGCCCGAGCAATTAAAGACTTTTCCACAGCCTGAAAAATGCTTCTTACTTTCTTTAAATAGTGGCCTGTTTCCCTTGACAAAACTCCAGAATACCAAAGCACAATTGGAATTTTCTCCCTTTGGGCGGCTATAGACATAAGCCAAGGAGAATAATGAGACCCGCTCAATAGCGCCACATCTGGTTTTTCTTTCTTAAGGATATCTCTTATTATGCGAATTGGCTCTTTGTACTTACGCTCAACATCTTTGAGGGTGCGGCCACGCTTAACCACATCCAGAATCGGCAAGTCGTGAATATTAATGATGTGATGGTCAAAAACCTCTGGAGCAAAATTCCTAAAAATAACCGGACCCTTCATATACATGCGGGCATTTAATTCAATTCCCAAAAGATCATAATCCTGCCCATAAAGATGGTTAATTAAATTAATATTAGACGAAGTAATGCCCCCAATATATTCTCTAGTAAGATTGATGGCTATTTTCATATGAATATAATAAAAAGCGCTTGTTTGGCGCTTGTTATGTTTACAAGATTATTATAGCAGATTATTTTATTTTTTAAAGCCAAAAACTCGCTTTTTGGCAATTTCGATTAAAATAATTTCAACTAAACTAATGCCTAAAATTATTAACCATTGAGCGGCGCTTAATGGCTGGGTGGCTAAAAGTTTTTGCAAAGGCGGAAAATAAACAGCTCCAAGCAATAAAATAAGTCCAGCAAGTGCCCCAAGAACTAGATAGCGATTAGAAAAAATATCTTTTCTAAAAATCGTCCTTTTAAAAGAACGAACAGAAAAAGCAAATAATAAGGAGTCAAAGCACATTAAAACAAAAGTCATTGATCTAGCTTTTTCTATTTGGCCAGAAACCTGCCAGAACAATAAAAAAGCAAATAAAGCGGCCAATCCGGAAATTAAAAAAATGTAAGCCATCCATATTTTTAAGGGTTTGTTTAAAATTGGCTCTTTTGGGCTTCTTGGGGGTTCATCCATTATTCCTTTTGTTTCTTGTTCGGTTGTTAGGGCAATATCGGGAAAACCATCTTCCACTAAATTTATCCAAAGAATTTGAGCTGGCAAAAGCGGCAAGGGAAATCCCATAATCATACAGCCCAAAAATAAAAATAATTCTGAAAAATCGTCAGCCACTAAATAAGTAAAGACCTTTCTTATGTTGCCAAAAGCAACTCTGCCCTGTTCAATGGCTTTCACAATAGTTCTAAAATTATTATCCAATAAAACTAAGTCCGCCACCTCTTTGGCAACATCAGTGCCAGAGCCCAAAGAAATGCCAATATCGGCAATTTTTAAGGCCGGGCCATCGTTAACCCCGTCCCCCACCATTGCCACAACTTCGCCATTATCCTGAAGGGCTTTCACAATACGCAATTTGTGGCTTGGAGAAACTCGGGCATAAATTGAAGCAAATTTAACTTTTTGTTTTAAATCCTCATCACTAAGCTCATCAATATCTTTGCCGTCTAAAATATTTTCATTTTCTGCTTCAATGCCAATTTCCAAGGCAATGGTCTTGGCTGTTAACCTGTGGTCGCCGGTAATAATCACTGTGCGGATGCCGGCTTTTTTAGTAATTTCAATTGACTCTTGAGCGTCAGCTCTTAAAGGGTCCTTGATGGCAATAAAACCAACTAAGATTATTTTTTCTCTAAGGTTCAGTAAGTTTTTATATTTTGTGGAGCAAGGATATTCTTTATAGCCGCAAGCCAATACTCTCAGCCCTTTTTCAGTTAAGGCCTCTACTTTAAGAAGAAGCTTATTCAGCTCAGCAGAGTTTAGTTTTTTCTTCTTGCCGTCAACATCTAAATAAGTTGAGTGTTCAATAATTATTTCCGGGGCCCCCAAAGCATACAAAATATTTTTCTTATTGCTTAATTTGTGGTAAGTAACAGCATACTTTGCTCCAGATTCAAAATTAATTCTATCAAGCACTGGGTATTGAGTTTCAAGGTCTTTTTTGTATAACCCCGCTTGCATGCCAGCGGTTAACAGGGCCTGGTCGGTTGGGCGGCCTCGAACTACCCATTTTTCCAGCTCTTGGTCCGAATTTTCCACAAACGCTTCATTAACTAACGAAGCAATTTTTAAAGCTAAAATATGTGATTCAACCCCGTTAGAATTATTATTTTGTAAAATGCCTTTAAAATTATGGCTCAATAGCTCTTTAGTGCTTGTTAAAATATGGCTCACCTGCATCTTTCCCTCTGTTAAAGTGCCAGTTTTATCAGTGCAAATAACTGTTACGCTTCCCAATGTCTCTGTGGCAATTAACTTTCTTACCAAACCCTTTTGCTTAAAAATTCGGCGCATTCCCAAGGTTAATACAACAGTAATGGCTGGCAAAAGCCCTGCAGGAATAGCTGAAACAGCCAAAGCCAATGAAGCCATTAAGATGTCGTTAAGAGATTTTCCCGTGAAATTACCAATTAAAACAATAACAAAAATAATTATTAAAATAAAAGCAGCAGTTTGCTTTGAAAGAGAAAGAATTTTCTTTTGAATGGGCGTTCTTCTTTCTTTGGTTTCTTTTAACAGGCAAACAATCTTGCCAATTTCAGTGCCAAGACCAATGCCTGTAACAATTATCTTGCCCTCCCCTTCTTCAACAATCGTGCCCATAAAAGCCATATTGGTTTGCTCGGCAATGGATGCCTTTTCGGGCGCTTTTCCAGCGCAATCTTTTTTAACTGCTTTGGACTCTCCTGTTAAATTAGCTTCATTTATCTTTAAATTTTTTGATTCAATAATTCGGCCGTCAGCTGGAACTTTATCCCCCATTTTTAATATAACCACATCTCCAATAACTAAATCTTCACTATCAACTTCTTTTTCATTTCCGTCACGCAAAACCTTGGCTCTTATTTTTACCATTTTTTTTAAAGTAGCCAAGGAATTGTTTGCTTTGTTTTCTTGGTAAAACCCGACCGTGGTATTAATAAATAAAACCACAATAATAAAAATAGAATCTGAAAAATGTTTTAAAAAAAAGGAAATAACAACCGCTGTTAAAAGAATATACATTAACGGGCTGTTAAATTGGCTGAAAAAGAGCTTTATTTTTGAATGCGGCTTTGCGGACGGTAAAACATTTTTGCCATTTTTTTGCAACCGCAAATCTGCCTCCTGACTATTCAAGCCATTAGGGTTGCTTTCTAATATTGAATAAATTTTGGTTAAAGAAATTTTATACCAGTTCTCCTGCATATTGTATTTTAGCATAAAAAAATAGGGTGGCAGACCTCCCAAAATCTGAGCTCAAGTTTCTTGGAGGTCTGCCCCCTATTTTTGCCGAATTTTATAATAAGAATAAACTAATGGAGATGCTAAAAATATTGACGAGTATGTTCCCAAGCTAATGCCAATAATCAAGGCCAAAGCAAAGGGCTTTAATGTTGCTCCCCCAAAAATAAACAAAGCCACTAAAACAATCAAAACGGTCATTGACGTGTTAACTGACCGGGCAAACGTTTGATTCAAGCTTTTATTAACAATCTCTTTAAAACTAGTATTTTTTTCCTTGGAAAGATTTTCTCTAATGCGGTCAAAAACAACCACTGTGTCATTAATTGAATAGCCAAACACAGTCAACAAGGCAGTAATGATAGGAATGGTTATTTCATAGCCATAGTATCTTCCTAAAATAGCCCAAACCCCAATTGGTATCATAACATCGTGGAACAGGGCAATAACGCCTGTTGTACCATAAATATACGACTTAACAGGATAAGAAATTTTCCGAAAAGCAATGGCAATATAAATTAAAATAGAAATTAAAGACAATGCCACAACTGTTTTAATTTTGCCCTTTAATTCATTGCCAATAACCGGCCCGATTGAATTAAAGCTTTCTGAGCCCTCAACAACGCTTCCTATTTCTTTTAATTTAGCAATAATTTGCTGGCGATTTGCTTCTGTGATGTTTTGCATTTTCAAAACGATTGTTTTTTCTCCTTGCTGCTGAACAACTGCTTCTTTTAAACCCAATCCCAAAAGCTCTTTGTTAATTTGCTGGGCTGTTGGCAACGCTCCGTTGTAAGAAATGCTCAAAACCGTACCCCCAGTAAAATCAATTCCCCACTTCACTCCAAAAAAAGCAACTAAAATAATTGCCACAACGGTTAAGCCAATAGAAAAACCGTAAAATATTCTCCTATATTTAATAAAATCAAAATTCATATATTTAAAACTATTTCCACAGCCATTTTATTTTTTCCAATCGCGTGCCCACAAATATCCTCATTAAGGTTCTGGTAATTATAACAGCTGAAAACATGCTCACCAAAACGCCCAAGCTTAAAGCCACAGCAAATCCCTTTACAAAACTTGACCCAAAAACAAACATCACCAAAGCAATAAGCAAAGTGGTTAAATTGCTATCTCTAATTGAAGGCCAGGCCCTTTTAAATCCATTCTCTATGGCTGTTTTAAAATTTTCTCCTTTTTTTCTTTCCTCTTTTTGGCGTTCAAAAATTAAAACATTAGCATCAACCGCCATGCCAATTGACAATATTGCAGCCCCCACGCCAGCCAAAGTCAATGTTATTGGAATTATTTTAAATAAAGCTAATAAGATTAAAACATATATGGCTAAGGCAACAGAAGCCAGAAATCCCCCAAAACGATAAAATGAAATCATAAATAAACAAACTGCCAAAAATCCGAAAATCCCAGCTTTTAATGAAGTGTTTAAAGAAGCCATTCCCAGGCTTGGGCCAACTGTATCTTGAGAGATTAAGTTAATAGGCACAGGCAATGCCCCAGAATTAAAGTTGCGGACCATTTCCTTTGCCTCTTGAACAGTAAATTGGCCTGTTATTTGAGCCTTTCCCCCGGCAATCTCTTCGTTAACATTTGGGGCTGAAATTAAAATGTCATCAATGAAAATAGCTAATCTTTTGCCAACATTTTTAGCTGTTATTTGCCTAAATAGTTCTGCCCCCTCTGCATTAAACTCTAATAAAATCTCGGGGGCCATTGTTTGCTGGCCAAAACCCAAATCCGCCTTTTTTAAATATCTTCCATTGAGTGCAGTCGTTTCAAATATTGGATTTTCTGCGTTAAAGTCAGCGGCTTGCGCCCTAAAATCAAGATAAGGAGTTTTGCCAATCATTTCAATGGCTTTATCAACATCTTTAATTCCACATAACTCAACTATTAATCGTTGTTTGCCTCCCGCCTCCTGTGTTGCCACTTGGGGCTCTGCCACACCAAACAAGTTAACCCTTCTTTCAATAACATCCCGCAAACCCTGCATTGCCTCTTTTTGGTCTTTAATTTCAATATTGCTGTTAGAAAAATCCGCTTGATAAACTAAACTGCTTCCGCCTTGCAAATCACAGCCAAGTTTAAAGGGAGTTTCGGGCAATTTCTTTTCGGTAAAAAAAGAAAGCCCCTTATTTGGAATATTAGGAAAAACCAAACAGAAAACAGCTATTGCTAAAACTCCAACAAATATTAAATTATTTTTTACCTTTCTTTCCATAAATCATGATAAGTGAAAACAACATTTTTTAAACATACCAAAAAATCCTATTTATTTCAAGCTTTTACTCTGTTATTTATTGGTTCATTGAAACCTTAAAGACAGTTTTGGCAATTTGGCTGTCAATGTCATTTTGCAAGTCATAAAAAAGCTTATGGCTCTCTGATTTATATTCAACCAAAGGATCCCGGCCCCCATAAGCCCTGAGCCCAACCGCTTCTTTCAAATTATCTAAAGAAACCAAATGTTCTGTCCAGAAAAAATCAATTGTTTTTAAGCAAACAAATTTCAAAACATTTTTAATGTTTTCTTTTCCTTCTTTATTTTCTTTTAACTCAAAAGCTTTTTCCATTTCTTTATATAAATAATCCAATTCCATAATTGCATCATTAGGTATTGGAAAAATAGTTTTTATTTCCTCAGCAATTGCTTCTTTCTTTGAATCGCCGGCTGAATACACATTAGCTATTTTTTCAATTTCTTTTTTTAATATTAAAAAAACATTATTCTTTAATTCTTCATAATCTTGCCTTAAAACAGCTTCCCTTTTTGAATAAATAGCCTTTCTGTGTCTTGAAATAACATCGTCATACTCTAAAACATGCTTTCTTGAGTCAAAATTAAAACCCTCAACCCTGATTTGGGCTTTTTCAATGGCTTTAGAAATTATTCCAGCTTGAATTGGCTGGTCCTCGTCTACTTTTAAGGTATTCATTACTGTTTTTAATCTGTCCCCTCCAAAAATCCTCATTAAATCATCCTCCAAAGAAACAAAAAACTGCGATGAGCCCGAATCGCCCTGCCGCCCAGCCCTGCCTCTTAGCTGGTCGTCAATTCTTCTGGCTTCGTGCCGTTCAGTGCCTAAAACAAACAGCCCGCCCAAAGATTTTACTTCCTGGGATTCTTTTTCATCAAAAGGATTGCCCCCCAAAATAATATCAACTCCACGGCCTGCCATATTTGTAGCTACAGTCACAGCCATTTTCTTGCCCGCTTGCGCAATAATTTCCCCTTCCCGCTCATGATTTTTAGCATTTAAAATTTCATGCTTTATGCCCTCTCTTTCTAAAAGGCGTTTTAAATATTCATTTTTTTCAACTGACTTTGTACCCACTAATACAGGCTGGCCAAGCTTTTGTTTAGTTTTTATTATTTCAATGACAGCTTTAAATTTGGCTTTTTCGGTTTTATAAATTAAATCAGGCAAATCCTGCCTTACCATTTTTTTGTTTGTTGGAACCGGCACAACAGTTAGTTTATACACTTTGTCAAATTCCTCTGCTGAAGTTAAGGCGGTTCCTGTCATGCCAGATAATTTTTTATAAAACCGGAAATAATTTTGAAAAGTAATAGTGGCTAAAATTTTTGATTCAGGCTGAACTTCCACTCTTTCTTTAGCTTCAATAGCTTGGTGCAACCCGCCAGAGTAACGCCGCCCCGGCAGTATCCTACCTGTGAACTCGTCAATAATAATTATCTGGCCGTCTTTAATAATGTAGTCTTTGTCTTTTTGAAAAAAAACCATTGCTCTTAATGACTGTTCTAAAAAATGCAAATATTTTATTCCTTTGCTTTCATATATATTGTCCAAGCCCAAAATTTTTTCAATTTTATTAATGCCCTCTTCGGTTAAGGAAGTAGTTTTAAATTTTTCGTCCAAATTGTAATCTATTGGCTCTTTTAGCTTGGGAACAATTTTTGAAAAATCCTTATAAAGATTTGACGATTCAAGGTCGGGCTGGGAAATAATAAGCGGAGTTCTAGCTTCATCAATTAAAATTGAATCAATTTCATCCACTATGGCAAAATTAAAATCCCTTTGGGCTTTCTCTTCTAAATTAAAAACTAAATTATCCCTTAAATAATCAAAGCCAAACTCATTATTGGTGCCATAAGTTATGTCAGCAAGATAGGCCTCTTTTCTGCCGCAAGGCCTTAAAAAACTTTGCTCCACTAAAAAACCTCCTTTTTCATCCCTTTCTTGGTCTTTTTCTTCTTTATATTTTTCGTCGTACAAAAAAGAGGCCTCGTTTATAATGCAGCCTATCGACAAACCTAAGGCATTATAAATTTGCCCCATCCACACAGCATCCCTTCTTGCTAAATAATCATTCACTGTTACCACGTGCACCCCTGCCCCCTCTAAAGCGTTCAAGTAAACAGCTAAAGTTGAGGTTAATGTTTTTCCTTCTCCAGTTTTCATTTCAGCAATTTTCCCTTGGTGCAAAACCATAGCTCCAATCAGCTGAACATCAAAAGGCCTCTGTTTTAAAGTTCTTTTTGCACTTTCCCTAACCAAAGCAAAACCATCTGGCAAAATGTCATCTAAGGTTTCGTTATTTTTCAACCTCTCTTTTAATTGAAAAGTTTTTTGTTTTAAGTCCGCATCTGAAAGTTTTTCTAAGCCTGCTTCCATTACGTTTATTTTTTCAACCACTTCCCAGGCCTTTTTTAAAAACTTTTCATTAGGGTCCCCCAAAATTTTACTTAATAATCCCATATACCTTACTTTTTATAAATTTTATCTCTTTTATCAACAAGCCAAACAATTATTACATTTTTACCCCAATCAATCTTATAAATTACCCTCCATTCCCCGATTCTTAATTTAAAAAATCCCTGCCATTCATTTGATAAGGCCAAAGGATTAATTTGTTCAAAATTCAAACACAGCCAATCTAATTTTTCAGAAATTCGCCTACAAACATCTTTTGATAACCTATCAAAATCCTGCTCTGCCTTGTCGGTAAAAAGCAATTTCCATTGAGGCATAAAATTTTTTAGCAATACTTCTTTTTTATTTGCTCAAAAGAAATAAATTTTTCATTTTTTTGAGATTGAATAGATTTTTTCATCCGTTTAACAAAACTCTCTCTAAACTCCAAACCAAAATCAGGGTCAGCTAAAGTTTCTTGCACTACCTCTAAAACAGTTCTTTTAATTAAATTGTTTAACTCTGTATTTTTGATTGTTTGTGTCTCGGACATAAATAACTTTATTTATTTTTATTAGCTTTATCTTACCAAATTTCCAACCCCAAATCAACCTACAAAAAAGAAAAAGCGCGCTAAAATCACCTCCTTTGCGCGCTTTTTTAAATTTTTTACATTTTTCCAGGATATTCCCCTTTGGAATTGCCCTGCTCTTTCTCTATCGCCTCGTCAAAACCAAAATAATTGGCCAAAAATTCCAGGTAATGAAGTTTTGACAACTTTATTTCAACTGGAACAAATTGCTCGTTCCAGCAATGGATAAAGTCCAGAAATGAAGCGTTTTGTTGTGACAAATCTTCCATTACCTTTTCCATATTTACTTTCTTAAAAGCAAGCAAGACTTCCTTTTGCGCTACTGCCAATTTAGACCGAATTTTATATCGAGCATCTGAAGAATTGATTGGAATATCGAATTTTTCCAAAAATTCTTTTTTAAGTCGCCTCAATTTTGCAAAGCGATTGGCAAACCAGGCTAAAAGCACCACGACAACAAAAAGACAAAGAGTGATCATTGATGAAATGTCATACATTTTCACGTCCTCCATTTTTAAGGTTGTAATTTTTGACAACTAGTGATAACTATTTTTTAACCACAAATTCTGGTTTATTTTTAGCATATTAAAAATCATAAATCAAACGAAAATCCCCGCCACACGAAAGCTCAAAAAATTTTAAGCTCTTGCGTGGCGGGGATCTAGTTTAAGAAGAAAACTATTTCTTCTTCTTTCCTTTTGCTTTCTTTTTTGCTGGCATCTTTTTAGTTTAGTATCATTTTTTTGACAGTCGACTATGCTGCCATCCTTTATTTATTTTCGCACTTTACTGCAATGTGTCAACATGTGGATAAGTGAAAAATAAAAATTAAAAGTTTATGAGTTGAATTTCTTCTTCAAGAACAATATTAAATTTTTTATTGGCTTGTTTTTTAATTAAATCAATTAATTTTTTTGCATCGCGTGAAGCGCCCCTGCCATTGTTAACAATGAAATTAGCGTGCTTTTGGGATATTTCCACTCCCCCAATCCGCTTGCCTTTTAACCCAGTTTTTTCAATTAATTCTCCAGCTTTAAATTTTTCTGGATTTTTAAATATTGACCCAGCAGAAAAAAATTCCAAGGGCTGAGTTTGTTTTTTCTTTTGAAAATATTCATTCATTTTATTTTCAATTTCTTTTTTATTCCCTAATTGTAATTTTATTTTTACTGACAAAATTATTAAATTTTTATCTCTTTTGAAAATTGAATCCCTATATCCAAACCCACATTCTTCTTTTTTATAATTCTTGATTCTTAATTCTTGATTCTTAGAATCAATCACTTCTACTTCCTCAATCGCATCGCTTATTGATTGATTAAAAGCTCCCGCATTTCCATAAACAGCCCCGCCAATTGTTCCCGGAATACCCATTGCCCACTCCATTCCAGCTAAACTGTTCTGTAAAGCTAATCCAACAATTTTTCCTAAGGCAAGCCCTGCACCAACCTCCATACTATTAGTTAATAGTTTATAGTTAGTAGTTTGTAGTTTTATGACCAGCCCCTTATATTTTTTATCATTTATTAAAACATTGCTTCCTCCCCCTAAAATAAAAAAGGGCAAACTATTCTCTTTTGCCCACTTTATTGCTTCAATAACTTCCTCTTTATTGCTTGCCTCTAAAAAATATTTCGCTTTACCGCCAATTCTAAAAGTAGTTAATTCTTTTAATGAAATCTCTTTTTTTAGTTTGTTTTGAGTATCCATTGGCAGAAAACCATTTAAATGGTTTTCTGCCAATGGACGGGAGGGTTATACTCCAAATGTTATAAAGTGAGTGCCAGCTCCCATCCAGCATTATTGTATCACTTATTATGTAATTGGGGCAAGCCCTGCACCGTCTGGTGCGAGGCAAAGCCCATTAAATTTTCAGCTATGAACGTTGTTATTTTGTTATTTTTTCTGCGAATTCGCCTTCGGCTTTGGTTAGGGAAAAACTATTGGTTAATTAAAAAACTTAACAAGGCAAGCAAAAACCCCCGAAAGGGGGTTTCGCCACATTTGAATAACACTAACACTCACTTTATTAAACCAATGATAGCAAATAATTACTACTTTGTCAATGGCTCAGTGCCAGTAGCGCTTGGCTGGGGCAATAAGTTAGCGAATTCCTTTAACCAATCCGGATTTACCTCAACTGCTTTTTTGGCAATTTCAACCGCCCCATCCTTGTTGCCAGAAATCATTGCAACCTGTGAAGCCACTTGATAAGACCGCAAAACTCCTGGCTCCAAACTAATCGCTTTTTGGACTAACTCATTAGCTGTTTTTGGATCTTGCTGGAAAAGTTTTGTCTGAGCTAAAACCCAATACGATTGCTGGTTGTTTGGCGATTTTTCCATTGCCTCATTAGCGTATTTCTCGGCTAATGGAAGCTTTGAATAATCCCAAATAACAAGACCGTTGTAAAGCTGAGCTAATTTTAAAGCAATCCTATAATCCAACGGCGAATCATTATATCTTTTTTCCATTGCTTGGATTGCCCAATTAAGCTCTTTGATTGCAACTTCTTTGTCAATTTTTGTTGAATTGCTCTGAACCAGCATATTAGAATGGTCAGCAAAAAAATCAGTTATTTGATATTTGCCAAGCGAGGAAATATTCAAGGTCTTGTCATACAAAGCCAAGCGGTCATCTTGATACTGGGATTGCACTGCTTTAATAGTACTTTTATCTAACTGCCATGGTTTATATAAAAAATAATAAAAACACAACAAGCCAATAGCCAAAGTAATCCCCAATGGCCATTTACTTTTTGCTGTAAACCCCCTCACTATGACTTTGTTTGGTGCGGTAGTAAAGTGGCTTTTGCTTTTTTCCGGCATTTGTAGTGTGGCTAAAAATACCACGAAAGCTATTGTTAAAGAAAACATCATTAAACTGCCCACCATGTCAAAAACAGTTAGATTTTGAATAAAATATGCCACAGGCAAAGCTGTGAAAAAAGCAAAAGTCCAGAAGTCAATTGTTTTATCCTTAAAATATTTTTTTCGCAAAACCCAAATTAAAGAAGTAAAAATTCCCAAATAAGCCAAAAACCCAAAAAGACCCGTGGTAACCAAAGTGTCCAAAATTATATTATGAGTTCTATCAAACCAAAACTCGCCTCCGCATTTTGCTGTAAATAAACAGGGGTTAAAATACTTTGGAAATAAAATATCATAGGTTTCTGGGCCCCAGCCAAAAAACGGCCTTTCTAAAAATCCTTTTTGAGCAATTGCCCAATTAGCAAACCTTCCTTCAGTTGCCATTTTGCCAAATAAATTATGGACAGGATTATTTGGCAAATATACTAAAATAATTGAAACAATAACTGCCAACGACCCAACAATAAGAGCTGTCTTAGCAATCCAGTTAACTGCCTTATGTTTTACTTTAAAAGCTAAATATAAAACGCCAACTATCAAAAGCCCTCCAAAAGAAACGCCCAAAGCCGCTCTTGCGCCCTGCAACCAAATAGCAACTACTGATAAAACAGCTATGCTCCCAAAAGCAATTTTTAAAATAATGTTTTTTCTTTCTTGAAAAAAAAGATAGCAAGCAATAAAAAAATTAAATATCAAATAAGAACCAAAGAAAGAAGTATTGCCCAAAGTAACACCCATTCTATCAGAAAATGTTACTGCTTTTACTCCTAACTTTTCTAATATGCCAAATACAGAAACAACAAAAGCCACTCCCAATGAAACTAAAAATATCCTCTTCCAATCAGTAAATCTCTTCAATGTAGAAGAAACAGCTAAGAAAAACCCAAACATATTGAGCCACATTAAAAGCCCTGACATTCTTTCAAATTTAGACCAAAAAGATCTTGATGGATCAACGCCAAAAACAGAGCTAATTGCCATAAAAAATATAAATAAGCCAAAAGCCAAAAGAACAGCATTTAGTTTTGGCCGATACTTTTTGTTATATATGGCTAAAATAAGCCAAGCGAAAAATATTATTTGGCAAAAAGCCATAAAATATAAACTTTTTGGCCCCACAAACGGAAAATAATACTTAGGGCTATAAATTAGAGGGGTTAAAAGCGAAATAGAAGCGCCCCAAAAAATTATTGCTATTAAAAGCCTTTCCCAAGTGGAAGAAATTTGATTTTCTTTTTTTGCAACCTCTTGAGAACTTATTGCTTGCATTTTTCTCTCTTTTTTTAGCCGTGAATTTTTACCCATAGTTTTATTTTATTATTCTATATCATACCCATTCCCCTGTTTAATTTCAACTTTTTTTGGTATATTATAAAGAAATCCCGATTAAACGCTCACTAAGGTCGTTCGCATTTAACGGGATCTAAGAACTCGTAAATTCACTCTATTGTAAAAACTAAGGAAAGGCATTGGGCAATTTTACGCAAAAAGTATTTTGCTAAATTGCCCGTTAAAGCCATGTTATGGCTTTAACTTCATTAACGATTTCTAAGACATGATTAAATTACGGCAATTTATTTTAACTATTGGCGATATTGTGCTGGCCTTTTTAGCTTTGCTTTTGGCTTTGAATATCCGCTATTGGGGCAATTTCAATTCCAATATTTTAAACCAGCACTTAATGCCCTTTGCTATCATTTATTTTGTTTGGATAATATCCTTTTACATTTTCGGCCTTTACGATTTAAAAACAATCGGCCCAAAGGGCGAACTATTGCAAAGAATGCTCCAATGCTTTTCGATTTGCCTGGTAATTGGCTTGGCTTTCTTTTATTTAATTCCGTTTTTTGGCATTACGCCAAAAACAAACTTGCTTTTGGACATTATTATTTTCGCAGTTTTAATATTTCTATGGAGAAAAACTTTTTATGCATTATTTTCCTCTGTATATAGAACCAATATTGCCTTTTTAGGGAAAAGCCCGTTAGCATTATCTCTATCAAGCGAAATCAAAAATCAGCCACAATTTGGATATAAATTCATTGGATTTTTAGATAGCAAGGCCAGCCTGCAAGGCCAGATTAAAAAGCATAAAATCAATGTTTTGATTATAAGCGAAAACTTTAATCAAAACAATAATTTAGCGGGGCAACTTTATCAATGTCTCCCCCTAAAGATTACTTTTCTCTCTTTAGATAAAGCTTTTGAAGAAATTCTTGGGAAAATTCCAATTGACTTTGTGGACCAGGCCTGGTTTTTGAAAAATTTATCAGAAAGCGAAAAATCAACTTACGACAAAGTTAAAAGAATAACTGATTTTATTATAGCTGCTGTTTTAATTATTTTAACCTCGCCTTTCTGGCTATTTTCGGCTGTTGCCATAAAGCTTGATGACAAAGGCCCTATTTTTTACAAGCAAGAAAGAGTTGGGCGAAACAGAAAAAACTTTTTAATTTTTAAATTCAGGTCAATGGTGACAGACGCCGAAAAAATGGGAGCTGTATGGGCTTTAAAAAAAGACCCCAGGGTTACTGCGGTTGGAGCGGTTTTAAAAAAATTCCATATTGACGAATTTCCCCAAATGCTCAATGTTTTAAAAGGAGATATTTCTTTAACTGGGCCTCGGCCCGAGCGGCCTGAATTTGTAAAACAGCTGGAAAAAGAAATCCCCCACTACCACTTGCGCCATATTATAAAACCAGGATTTACTGGCTGGGCCCAAACACGGTTCATTCAATATGCTAGAAGCACCCAAGAAAGCCACGAAAAATTCCAATACGATTTATATTATATAAAAAACAGGTCCTTTTTACTGGACCTGGGCGTATTGCTTAAAACATTTTTACTTTTCTTTAAAACCGAATAAATGAACTTAACCAGATTAAATTCTAAGATACAATTTTTCGTATGCTCTGACCATTTTCTCTAAAGTAAAATTGGCTTTGACTTTCTGTAAATTATACTCCCCCATTTGTTTCCTAATTTGGGGATTTTTTATTAAATAATCAATCACTTCTTTTATTTCGCCAAAATAATTATTTCGTACTAAAAACCCTCCTTTTTCTTTTTCTATCAATTCAGGAATGCCCCCAACATTGGAAACAACCGCAGGCAATGAGGCAAACATTGCTTCTAAAATTGTAATGGGCATGCCTTCAAAATTAGAAAGCAAAACAAAAACATCAAAAACAAAAAACAGTTCTCTTGCTTCAAGGGGTGATTTTTCGCCTAAAAGCAAAACTTTTTCTTCTAATTTCTCTTTCTCAATAAAGTTGTGGCATTCCTCTGATAAAATTCCTGCGCCCACCAGGACAAATTTTACATCTTTCTCTTTTTTTAAAATTTCTTTAGCAACCCGCAAAAATAAAAGCGGGTCTTTTGGATAAGCCAATCTTGAAACCATCCCAACAACAATTTCCTTTGATTTTATGTTGTAATTTTTTTTAATTTCATCTCTTTTATTCTCCACATTAAAATCGATTCCATTGTGAATCAATAAAAACTTTTTAGGTTTGGCAATCTTTCTTCTAATGCCATCAGCCATTACCCTGCTTGAAACGCAAATAATTTTTGAAACCCCAACAGAACCAGCTTTTTCCATTGCCACAAAAATTTTCTCCATAAATCCAAATTCGATTTTATTATAAAAACTCCAAGAGTGGACAGTATAATAAATCTTTCTTACTCCACCCGACAGGGCTGCCATTCTCCCCAAAAAACCGGCTTTAGCTGAATGACAATGGATAATATCATATTTCCCTTTTTTAATTATTTTTTTTAAAGCAAAAAATGCCTTGATGTCATCAATAATTGAAAGCCTACGCACGAGATTTTTTATTTCATAAACTTTTATATTTCTAGCTCTTAATTTTTCAACTAAAAGCCCGTCTGGAGAACAAGCCACCTCCACTTCAAACTTTTCTTTATCCAAGCTATCCGCCAAATCAAAAACCACCCTTTGAGCGCCGCCCCATTCAGATAGAGTTATAATTTGGAGAATCTTTTGACGCATAAAAAATAGTTTCTACTCTTTAAAAAATACATTTTCAAAATCTAAAATCCCAATATCAAATGTCAAATCAAATCCAAAATCCAAATGACTAAAAAGCTTCCTTTTGGATTTTGAGCTTTGGGCTTGATTTGAAATTTGGATTTTGTCATTTAGACTTTATGATATTTTCTCATCTTCACCCATTTGGGCACATATAACCAAATACATCTAATTACAATATGAAGCAATCCTTGTAGTTTTGGATATCCATATTTTGTAATTGCTAGCCATCTTGCTTTAATGGCAAACTTTTGTTGCTCTTTGTTTTGCCACGATAAAGAAGTTTTTAACACCCTATACTTTAACAAATTTTCTGGTAAATTGGCAATTTTATATTTTGCGGCTAAACGCAAAACAAACTCATAATCCTGGGCTTTTTTAAATTTTTCATTGTAAAGCCCTTCTTTAATTAAAATGTCCTTTCTGGCAAACCACGAAGAATGAATAATTTGATTGTTAAATAAAAGCTGTTTTTTAATTTGCTCGCTGGTTACAGTTAATTTTTTCTCGCCAATTATTTCACTTTTTTTATTTATTAAAAAAGCCATGACTCCCGCCAATGCAAACTCAGGGTTTTTTTGCATAAAATCCATTTGCTTTTCAAGCCGGCTCTTAAAGCTGATATCATCATCATCCATCCTAGCGATATATTCGCCCTTAGCTTGCTTAATAAGGCTGTTAAGACCCTTGGTTAGCCCTAAGCACTCTTTGTTGGTAAATATTATTATCCGCTGGTCTCTTTGGCTATATTCCTGCAAAATAACAGCCGTTAAATCAGTTGAACCGTCGTCAATAATCAAAAACTCAAAATCGCTAAAGGTTTGCCCTAAGATGCTATCAATGGCCTCTTTGATAAATTTTTCGCCATTATGGCTAGCCATCACAACTGAAATTTTTGGATTGCGATTTAGCATAATTTAGGATAACATTAAGAAATATGAAAATAAAAAATAAGATTAAGAATTGGCTTTTGTGGAGCCAGAAATACACCCAAACCGATATGCTTTATTTGACAAAAGGCGGGTTTTGGCTTTTTATGAGCCAAATGGTCAGCTTTTTGGCCAACTTTTTATTAATAATGGCTTTTACCAACTGGCTCTCTAAAGAAACATTTGGCACCTATAAATATGTTTTATCTCTTTTGGGAATTTTATCAATACCCTCTTTATCTGGGTTAAACACATCTGTTTTAAATACCGCTGCCAGAAACGAAGATGGCTCTTTTTTGCCAGCTTTTAAATTAAAGCTTAAATGGGGATTTTGGGGCTCTTTGGCTTCCCTAGGAGTGGCTTTTTATTATTTTTTAAACAACAACCAGATATTGGCTGTTTGTTTTTTAATTGTGGCTTGTTTTTTACCTTTTTTCAACAGCTTTTCTTTATATGACAGTTTTTTGGCTGGAAAAAAGAAATTCGCCTTGCAAAACAAATTTAATATTGTAACTCAAATTGTTTCGTTAATATTTTTAGGGGGAACAATATTTTTTACTAAAAATATCTTTATTATCTTGCTGGCTTATTTCTTGCCTTTAACATTATTTTATATTTTATTTTTTTACTTAACTAAAAAAAATATCAATCAAAAAAGTAAGCTAAATTCAGAAGCTCTTTCTTTTGGCAAACACTTAAGCATAATGGGTATTTGGGGAAATATAAGCAGCCAACTGGATAAAGTAATCCTGTGGCACTTTTTGGGCCCTGTTCCATTAGCCATTTACTCTTTATCAATGATGATGCCTGATAAAATAAAAGAAATTTTAAAAATAATTGGCAGTTTGGCAATGCCAAAATTAGTTACCAAGCCAATTAACGAACTAAAGAAAACAATCCCCAAAAAAACCTTTCAGCTTTTTGCTTTAGCTATCCCAGTAATGATTTTGTATATTTTAATAGCTCCCTATATTTTTAAATGGTTTTTCCCCCAATATGCCCAATATGTGCTTTATTCGCAATTTTACGCCTTAATTCTTTTGTCTTACCCTCGGGTTTTAGCTGGCTCGATTTTATCAGCTAAACAAAAAACCAAAGAGCTCTATGTAGGTTCTTTGATATTGACTCCCGTGTATTGGGTTTTGCTATTGGTTTTAATTCCGTTTTTTGGCCTTTGGGGAGCAATTATTTCTTTCTTGGTATTAGAATTTATAACTTTTATCTTGCAATACTGGCAATTTAAAAGAATCGGCAGCTAACCGACCCCCGAGGTCGGGAAGTTTCCCGACCTCGGGGGTCGGTTTTTTACAAGCTCCTGAAATATTCAATATTTTTAAGGTCATTTTCCAAGCCATCGCCTTTTTTGGGAACTTCAAAAGATAAAAATATATCCTCTGCTTGCGCCATTATTTTTAGTTTTTCTTTTACAAATTTATAATCAAAAGTTCCTTCCCACAAATCCAAGTGCTTGTCTGTTTCATCTTCAATATTTCCCCCAGCCAAATGAAAGTACTTTGGCTGTAATAAATCAATGCATTCGTCAATAAAATCATAAGGATTGATTTTTTGCCAACAAGAAGAAGCTAAAGAGTGGCACACATCAAAACAAATTTCAAATCCGCATTCTTTATGAATAAACAAAAGCTCCTCTTTGGAATAACCAAAGCACATAACCCCGCCTTCTCTTACTCCCACAAAGCCAATCTTAATCATGCTTTCCATTAAAACTCTTGGGTCTTTAATTTTAGCTGATTCTCGCAAAAAAACCTCCTTGCTATCCCCCGCTCCTGGATGGACCACAATAAATTGGCTTTGCAAATAATCTGCTGTTTTTAAAACCTGGTTTTTCCAAATATCCAGAGAGCTTTGTGTTAAATTAAAAACATCAAAATTATGAGTAGTATGGGGAGCGTGCAGGGCAACCTGAATATTGTTTTGCTTGAAAATTTCAAAATCACTTAAAACAAACGAGTCAGGCACCAAGTAAATTTCCACGAAATCCGCTCTTCTTTGCTTAACCAAATACACTACTTCGCCAAACCATTGTTTATTAGTGCTCCAAATTTTTATACCGTATTTGAACATAAAGTTTTCCAACCGACCCCACCCCTCCGCCCCCAAAGCGGAGGAGTGGGGTCGGTCTACTTAACTAGCTCCCAGCTCAAAGGCGTCCCAAACTCAATATCTAAAACGGCCTTCTTTCCCAAAATATCATCTAAATACTTTGGCTCCAAGCCAACAGCTGGCCGAAAACTGCCAATATTTTCTCTTGTGAAAACTTCCCCTTTTTTTATATTTTTTACAACCCAAAGCGACCTTCTAAACTGTTTGTTTTCTCTCTCGCTTTCTGCTGTTTCAAGAAATGGCCTTCCCAGCATTTTTTCTGTTTCTCTTACTCCTTTCACCATTAAAGAGAACTCATCTGGCTCCAAGGAAAAAGCTGCGTCTGGCCCCCCATCTTTTCTATCTAAAATAAAATGGCGTTCAATTATTTTTGCCCCCAAAGCAACAGCCACTGCCCCAGAAACAATACTTAAGCTATGGTCTGAAAGCCCAACCACAACATTAGGAAACTTTTTTTGAATTTCTGGAATTGTCATTAAGTTTAAATCCTCAACCTTTGTTGGATAAGCGCTCACACAGTGTAAAATAGCAATATCATTTGTGCCACTTTCCCTTAAAATTGTTATGGCCAAAGAAAGCTCTTCAAAACTTGTCATACCACGGGCTATTACCACTGGCTTTTTGGTTTTAGCTACTGCTTTTAAAAGATTAATGTCTGTGGCCTCAAAGGAAGCTATTTTATAAAAAGGGCAATTCTTTTTTTCTAAAAAATCCACTGCAGATAAATCATAAGGAGTGCCGATAAGCATTTTGCCGTTATTTTTGGCAATTTTTTCTAATTCATCATACCACTCCCACGGGGTCTGGGCTATTCGGTAAAGATGATACAAGGTTTGGCCCTTCCAAGCATCGTTCACCCTTACTTGAAAAGAGTCTTTTTCTGACTTTAAAGTCATTGTGTCTGGAGTGTAAGTTTGAATTTTAATAACATCGGCGCAAGAAAAACAGGCCTGTTTAACAAGCTCTTTAGCTTTTTCAAAATCTCCGTTATGGTTAGCGGATAACTCGGCAACAATAATAGCAGGATGGCCATCACCCGCCATTTTGTTTCCAATTTTAAATTCTTTTTTCATAATTTTTCCAAACATCATTTTGATTTTTAAATTCAAAACCAAGCTTTTCAAATAATTTTTGAGAAGCAATATTATCTTGATGAATTTCCGCAATGAATTTTTTAATTTTTTCTTTTTCAACTATCTTATTCATTCCTTCTTCTATAGCCCTTTTTGCAATGCCCTTTCCTTGAAATTCTTTAAGCAAAGAGATATTCACTGTCGCCTGGCTGTCATTATAGTCAAACCGCACCTGGCCTGCTGGCTTTCCCTCAAATTCAATAATAAAAAGTTCTTTGTTTGCCTCGCCCGAAAGAACTTTCAAGAGCCAGCTTATATGTTCTTGCCATTCAACTGGCCTTGGCGTCCCAGAATTATTATAAACATAATTCTTATTTCTTAAATCAAACAAAAAATGGCTATCATTTTCATTCGCTTTTCTTATTTTGATTTGCATGTTAGAAATCGTTAATTGAACAGCGAGCTTGCGAGCTGTGAGATTTACGAGTTCTTACACCCTGTTAAATAATTTTAAATTTTTTGCAAAAAATTTAAAATTAAAATTTGTACTCAAATTTTATTTAACAGGGTAAATCCTCCGTAAATTCAAGCTTCGCCTGCTGGCTCGCTTTCATTAACGGATTATTTAATTAAGGCGTTGAAAGCTAGAGTGAGCAATGGAGCCTTCCAGTAAATCCTCTACTTTGTCTTCTTGAATGGCTTTGTTTAAAATTAAAAAAACTTCGTCCACTGCTTTTAAAAATTCTTTAATATGTTCTTCTTTAAAAGCCAGAGAAACATAAATTCCCCCAGACGCCAATACTCCCCTTTTCAACATTTCTTGAGTGTATAAAGTTCTAATGGCTTGCGAATTAGAGTAATCAAAAGCAATATGCAACATCGCAGGAAACCCTTCAATGTGAAGGACTATATTGTGCTTTTCTGCTATTTCGGATAATTCTTTTTTTATAGCCAAACCAGTTTTTTCCAAATACTCTGGCACATTTTCTTTTTGCATTTTTGTAATTGTGGCAATGGCCGAGGTGGGGCCAATCCGTTCCGTCCAATAAGTGCTGGAGATAAAAGATGTCTGGGCTGATTGCATAATTTCTTTTTTGCCAATAATAGCTCCCATTGGAAACCCGTTGGAAATTCCTTTAGCAAAAACTGCAACGTCAGGATTAATGCCAAGCTTCAAATGAGAACCCCCAATATTAAACCTAAAACCAACAGTTATTTCATCGAAAATCAAAACAGCGCCAATTTTATCAGCAATTAATCTAACTTTTTTAACAAAATCATCTTGGCCTTGTTGAAACTTCATTGGCTCCATTACAATAACGCCAATATCGTTATTTCCTGCTACAATTTTTTCCAACTCCTCAATTTTATTGTAATGAAAAGGCAACATTGTGCCCAAAAGGCCTCTAGGCACTCCATTGGGTTCAAGGCCTGCCAATAAATGGCCGTCTAAATTTTTATCATCAGCTAAATTAGCTGACAAATACCAATCAGCCCAGCCGTGATACCCGCAAAACGCCACCTTATCTTTGCCAGAATAAGCTCTGGCAATTCTAACAGCCACAGCCATTGATTCCCCGCCAGTTCTGGCGTACCGCACCATAGAAGCCCAAGGATGGATTTCCAATAATAATTCTGCCAATTCCACTTCTTCTGGGCAATTTAAGGTGTTCATTGAAGAATTATCAATTGCCTCTTTTACGGCTTTATTCACATCATCATCAGCATAGCCCAAAATACAAGCCCCAATGCCCATATAAGAGAAATCAAGGTATTTATTGCCATCTAAGTCCCAAACATAACAACCTTTAGCTTTTTGATAATAGCTGGGCCACAAGTCAGGCAAAAACATTTCAGGCCTTTTACTTAACAGCTGCGTCCCCCCGGGAATTATCTCTTTGGCTCTCTTGTATAGAGTAATGCCTTTTTTATTTTTTTGTTTTAAGTCCATATTCTGTGTTGTTTAGTTTGCCGACCCCACTCCTCCGCTTTGAGGGCGGAGGGGTGGGGTCGTCGCGCTGAAGCGACTTGGCAAGTCCTTCATTTCGCTTTATGTTTTGATTTATTTTTAACAATTCGGGATTTTGCTGAAAAAGCTTTAAAATATCATCTAAAACAAAATATTTTTTCTTTTTATATAAAGCCCCGTAGATTTTTCTTATTAAAATTAAATCTTTTGGTTCGTCCAAAGTCAATCTTAATCCAGATAAATCATTGCCATTTCTAATAAGGTTTCCGATTTTAAAAACTTCTGGATGATTTGCAATATATGGAGTAACATGCTCTCTTTCTGATTTTAGCTTAGCGTTTTGATATGCTTTCTCTAGGGCCTTGAAGCTAAAAATTTCAATATCCAAACCATCGGGAAAAGTTGGAGGCCTTACATTGCTAACATAATCAAATTTGTTTTGTAAATAAAAACTAATTACTTCATCGCAAATTTGCCAATCAAATAAAGGGCAATCACCAGTAAGGCGAACCACATCTTTTAACTGAAAAGCTTTTGCTGCCTGATAAAATCTGTCTAAAACATCGCTTTCTGAACCCCTAAAAACCAAAACTTTTGCTTGCTTGCCAATTTTTTCTAAGGCATCGCCTTTTTTGCCATCTGGAATTGCCAAGATAATTTTTTGGCAAAGAGCTGATTTTTTTACTCTTTCTATTTCTCTTTCAATGGCTGTTTTGCCCAAAATTGGCTTTAAAACCTTTTTAGGCAAGCGCGATGAATTAACCCTTGCTTGGACAATAACACCAATCATAGTTTTATAGCTTTATTTAACACAGAGGATTGCTTAACAGCAAGAGCGATTTTTAAAGTTTCAATTCCACGAACTAAATCATTTTTTGGATTTTTCTTTAGCTCTATGCATTTTAAAAACTCTTTTGTTTCCGCTAAATAAGTTTCGTTCCAATCGAACTTTTCAATATTATCTATTGTTTTCCATTGCTTGCTATTAGCTGAATATAAATTTATTTTTGCAGCAAATAAATCCCAAATTAAAGTTCCTTTTTCACCAATAATTTTTAAGTGCCTTGAATATCCCCTTTGCAAATAATCCATATGGATTTGCCCTATTATTCCATTTTCAAACCACAAAATAATTTCCACATAATCTTCGGTGTTAATTTTTAAATTACTTACTTTAGCTGTTATGCCAAAAATTTTCTTAATGGAGCCAAATAAATTATAAACTGAATTTATCTCGTGTACATCATCAAGTAAAATTCCTCCTCCCAACTCTTTTTTAGCAGAATATGTTTTTGAATAATCAGTTTTGCCCCGCCAATCAGGCAAATAATAGCCAAATTCCGCTCTAACCCCAAAAATTTTGCCCAAGGTTTTCTTTTTAAGAACACTCTGAATTTTTTTAAATTGGGGGTGAAAATCTATATTGTAGCCAACCATTATTGGTTTTATGTTTTGTGTTGATTTTTGCAACTGGACTAAACCCTGCAAAGTATGGCTTAGTGGCTTTTCAATAAACATTGGAATTTTTTGTTTGGCAGCTTCCAAAGCAATTTTAATGTGCGTTGAAGGGGGCGAACAAACAAAAACAGCTGCCCATTTTTCTTTTAAAGCCACCTTTAAACTATCAAAAGTTTTTACAGCGAACTCTTTTTCAATTTCTTTTGTTTTTGTTGCGTCTAAATCCAAAACAGCCAGCTCTTTTATGCCAAGCGTTTGCAAATTTTTTAAATGCCTCTTTCCAATTGAGCCTGCCCCTACCACTAAAATTTTATGATTGCTTTTTTGCATAATTCTATACTATGTTCCGTAACGTCCCCGGCCTCTCTCGTATTGAAAAACATCATAAAAGATTTAAAGAGGTCGGGAACGATTTAAGCCCACAATTTCTTTTACAGATTCAATCACGTAGTCAATTTCTTCATTAGTTAATTTGGGAAATAAGGGCAAAGTAATGGCTCTTTCATAATATTGTTCAGCTATGGGGAAATCCCCTTTTTTATAACCAAATGTTTTTTGATAAAAAGGCATATAATGAACCGGCACATAATGCACTTGGCATTTAATTCCTTTTTCTCCTAATTGCTCAAAAATTTCTTTGCGAGAAATTTTTAGCTTTTCTAAATCAAATTGAACAGGATAAATATGCCAAGCGCTTTTAGCGAAATTTTCCTCTTTTATTAAAATAATTTCTGGCATATCGCTAAACGCCTCTCGATATTTTGCCACAATTTCTCTCCTTTTTTCAATAAACTTGTCCAGTTTTTTTAATTGAGAAATCCCCAAAGCACAGTGGATATCAGTTAAACGATAGTTGTAGCCCAGAGTTTCAATTTCATAATACCAGTGCCCCACTTCAGGCTTTTTAACGATACCATGGTGTCTGAAATTTTTCAGTTTAATGGCCAATGCCTCGTTATTAGTCAAAACCATTCCCCCTTCCCCCGAAGTAATTGTTTTTACAGGATGAAAACTTAAAATAGTTAAATCCGCCATTGAGCCCACTTTTTTGCCATTATATTCTGAACCCAAACTATGCGCCGCATCTTCCACAATCGCTAAATTATGTTTTTGAGCAATGGCCTTAATCGCATCAAAATCGCAAGGTTGGCCAGCAAAATCCACGATAGCAATAGCTTTTGTTTTTTGGCTTATTTTTTCTTCAATTTTTTCAGGGTCAATATTTAATGTATCTGCTTTTATATCCACAAAAACCGGCGTTCCACCACAATAAACCACTCCATTGCTAGTAGCGGAAAAAGTTAAAGGCGTAGTAATAACCTCATCTCCTTGCCTTATCCCCAAAGCGTTATAAGCTCCATGCAAGGCAGAAGTGCCCGAAGAAAAAGCCACCGCATATTTTGCACAGCAATAATCAGCAACAGCCAATTCAAATTCATCAACCTTTGGTCCGCACGTTAGCCAATCGCTTTTTAATACTTCAACCACTGCTTCAATGTCATCGTCATCAAGCCATTGTTTTCCGTATGGAATTGGAATTTTTATTGGCATATTCAGATTACCTCGACCCCACTCCTCCGCCCCAAAAGCGGAGGAGTGGGGTCGAAAGATTCTTTATTCTATAATTTTCTTAAGGTCTTCTTTTGTGAGCCACTGGGTATTTTTGTCGCTGGTGTATTGAAAACCATCTGGCAATAGCTTGCCTCCTTCAATGCCATTGCTTTTCTTCCAAAAAGAAAATTCTGGCTCAATGATAAAATAATCATCGTATTCTTTAGTATGCCTGGCTTCTTCTTGGGTGATAAGCGATTCGTGCAATTTTTCGCCAGGGCGAATACCAATAATTTCTTTTTTAATATCTGGGGCTATAACCTCTGCTAAATCCATAATTTTCATTGAAGGTATCTTGGGAATAAAAATCTCCCCACCCTCCATTCGCTCAATGGATTTAATCACAAATTCAACGCCCTGTTCCAAGGTTATCCAAAACCGAGTCATTGTTGCATCAGTAATAGTAATTTTCCCTGTCTTGGCCTGCTCGCGAAATAAAGGCACAACCGAACCAGACGAGCCAACCACATTGCCATATCTTGTGCAAGCGAATTTTATATTTTGACCGGCTGAATAAGTATTCCCCTGAATAAAAATTTTCTCCATAACCATTTTACTTGCTCCGTATAAATTAACTGGATAAACCGCTTTGTCAGTGCTTAAAGCAATGACTTTTGCCACTCCTTCGCTTAAGGCGGCTCTGACAATGTTTATAGCGCCTTCAATGTTTGTTTTAACCGCTTCTATTGGATTGTACTCGCAAACTGTAATATGCTTTAAAGCAGCAGTGTGCACAACAATATCACAGCCCCTCATTGCCATTTTCAAACGGTCAAAATCCCGAACATCGCCAATAAAAAACCTCAGACGGTCATCTTTAAATTTTCTTTCCATTGCCACCTCTTTTTCTTCACTTATATCAAAAACCCTGATGGCTTTTGGGTTATATTTTGCCAAAACCATTTCCACAAATTTAGAGCCAAAACTCCCCACTCCGCCTGTTATTAAAATTGTTTTATTTTCTAATATCATATGCTCTTAATTGTTAATTGTTAATTGTTATTATCCTAACTCTTTTGAGTCAACTTTTCAATCTCTGAAATAATATTTTCTGAAGCAGTTTCAATATTGTTATTAGCAAATTTTTGAAGATATTGGTTTTGTTTTTCTTTATCTAATGAAAAATCGCTGAATGATTTTTGGGGCAAGTCCTTGATAATTTCCGAAATGGTTTTTAAATAAGAAACGCCCGGGAAATCAAAAAAATCCTTTTCTTTTGCAAAAATTGTTTGCCAAAGCGAGGTTTGAATATCTTTCCAGTTCTTTGTTTTAGGAGCGATGCAAACATTTGGAACGTCCATAGAAATTGCTTCAATGGCAACTGTTGAGTAAAAATTAAAGCAAATGTCAGCGATTGCCAGACACTCCATAATAGTTGATGGATAAAACTCTTCATCGTATAAAACCTTATCCGCCATTTTTTTTAAATAATTTCTAACAGGATCTTTTTGGCGCGATTTTACCAGTAGATAACCGCTATTTTTGCGACAAAATTCTTTTATGGCTAAGCAAACGCTGTAATCATTTTCTTGGCTAAAAAACCTTGTTCCATAGATATATTTTGTCCAAGGCCTTTTTAAGCTTGAGCCAAATGGAAAAGGCAAAAGCAAAACAACTTTTTTGTTTTCTGGAATGCCCCATTTCTTTTTAATGTCCTGCGGGTTGATAATTGTTTTCTGCTCAGCCAGCCAAAAGCCAACTGGCATTATTTTATCGCTAAATTTTTGTTGAAAACCCGCTCTTTTTAAATAATCAAAAATACACTCCAGCCATTCAGGCGAGTAAATAAAAAACTTGTCAGGAGCAGTCAAATAATTTCCTGAAACAGCAACTGTGTCAAACCCATTTTGCAATGCCACCCAATAGATTCCCTTTAATTTCAGCTCTTTTATTAAACCAAGGTTGCCTTGTGTTATGTTTAAAGAAACAATCGCTTGAATATTATTTTGCAGACATTTTTCAATAAAATCACCTTGCGACCTAAAGTCCAAAGAAATAACTCCACCATTAGTAAATTGAGGCGCTTGGCTTATATATGGAAATTGATAGGCCTTTGAGCCAGTTTTGGGCTGGCTATAATTATGTAAACAAAAAACCTCATGGCCTTTTTCAAGCGCCTTATCAATAACCGGACCAAATATCCTAAAATAGATATTCCGTTCAATAAGAAAAGCTACTTTCATATTTTTTTAAGTAAAATGGCGCTTTCGCTGGAAAGCCGACGGAACCAAGAGTGGCCGACTAACACTTTATTTTTCATAAGTTTCTTAGGCAGTATGTGCCACTCTTTTTCAATGATCATGCCATTTTTTGAAGAAAGTTTTTTATACTCCTCAAATGAACACATATGGTGCGTGCCTAAATTTTCCGGTTTTGAATAATAGGATTTTTTTAGATAAAGACGGATATTTCTCAATAAGTGCAGTTTTCTTCTCCAGTAATGGCTGGGGTCAATGCATAATATCAAACCGCCTTTTTTCAAAAATCCAGACAGCTTAAAAAATAAATCCATTCTATTGGGAATATGGTGCGCAGTGGAAATAAGAACAATCAAATCAAAATGATTGGCATAGCTTAAATTCATAAAGTCATCGCAAATAAGACGGAAAGCAAAATTGTTTTTTTGGGTTTTCAAATTATCTAATCTTGGCTTTAAATAATCTAAAAACGGCTGGACAATGTCAATGCCAATATATTCTTGGACATATTCTTTTTCGCAAATCAAGCGAGTGTAAAAGCCGGGCCCTGGGCCTATTTCTAAGAGACGTTTGGGCTTCTGGGCTTCCAGGACTTCGTTTATTATAGCGCCCCTTACAAGCGCTAAACGATCGTCTGGAGCGTCCCAATTTTCTCCTCCAGCAACCCGGCCTTGGCCATAAAGTTCAGGATTTTTATAATCATCCCGAATGTTGTTGTAAATTTTGTTTGCTCGCAGAATTCTTTCTTGCTCTTCTTGGCTTAATTTAGGCCATATTTTATCGTTGCGCCACAAAAGATATTTGAAAACTCCAATTTTATCGTTTAGCATAGATTTTTTGGATAAAAGAGCAATACCATTTTGGCTTGGCAAAATCATCAATAACGCCATCGGTAATTTCAAGAGGAGAAAATCTATCCTGCCATTTGGCAAAATCGCGAGCAACAATAGCAAAAAGATAAACCGGATTATTATTATACGGGGTTTTGGAAAGATATAAAACCTGAAAGCCGCGATCTTTAAAATTCCTAACAATATTCTGAGGGGTAAAACGCCAATAATCGCCGTAAGATTGGGTCCAATGCTGTTCCTGTAAAAACGGAACTACCAAAATCACAATATCTTTTGATAAAAGGCAAAGATTGTCAAAAGCGGTGTTAATATGAAAAATATGCTCTAATGTGGTATGGCAAAAAACCGCGTCAAAATTCTTTTGAAGTTCTTGGGCCAGAGGTTTTTCCAAGTCCAAATAAATTTCATTTTCCAAACCAGAAAGGCCTTTATCACCTTTTATATTGGAAACAAAATACTCTTTTGTCTTGGCAAAATAATCTTGATATAACCCGCCTTGTTTGTCTTCGTCTTTCCAGCCGCTCACATTGATTATTTTGCCAGAAAAAAAAGAAGCGAATTTTTTTAATTCGTTATTAGACCAAACCCTTGCCCGTCTTTTCCTCTGGCACTGGCTTTTTACAGCGAAAAAAATTTTACTTTGCGAAAAAGGCATATCTAAAAAATTTATTAACCGCTCTGTTAAAAAACGCTCTAACCAGGCAAAAGCAAAAAGAAATAGTAGATTGCAAACCAACCTGCTTAGGGAAGTAAAAACCGCTTTGACTATTGTCAAAAATTTGCCTGGCAAAATCAAAATATCTCTCAGCGATTTTTTCCAAAGAAAAAATTGGCAAATTTTGCTGGTAAAAAGAATAATTTTTTGCCACTTTGTCAATTTTTAGCAACAAATCCTTGGAATTTTCAAAAAGCTCCCCTCCTCTGCCAACAATCTCTGGATTGCTTGATGAATTAAGAGCTAAACAAGGCATGCCGCAACTCAAGGCCTCTATTAAAGCATTCGAACATGACTCAAACTTGCTAGCAAAAATAAATATATCGCTTTGCTTTAAAATTTCCGCCACTTTTATTGAGGCCTGCGGCTCAATCATTTTTATATTTTTAAACTTAATGGGGCTCCTGCCCACAAAAACCATTTTATACTTTGAAAAATCCAGGTTTTCATCTAAATACTTATAAAAATCAAAGCCCTTTAAAGAATTGGTTGACCAGCTCACAGCCATAAGAAAAATTTTTCCTGCTTGATTAAACGGTTTTTTATTTTTCTTGTTAAAAATGCGGCTGTCTGGGGCGTTATAAATAACTGTTTGATATTGAGAGGAAAAAGGAAATAATTTTTTATTTTCTCCTTTTGACCATTGTGATTGCCAAACAGTTCCATCAGCCAAAAATCTGTTTATAGTAAAAATGAGCTTATCTAAAAACTTTTCTTTTGGCCGATAAATTCCCATTGGGCCGTCAATGCGATGGATAAAAACTTTTAAAGGAAACTTTCTTTTAGCGCTAAATACCTGCTTTAACTGCTGATGGCTGTTGAATAAAACTACATCCGCTTTGGCAATATCGTTTTCATAAACTCCCAAAGCCAGCCACTCTTCTTTGAGCGCTTTTAAAAATTGATTTCCTCCCCCTGTTGGACCCTCCTGAAAATTATACAAAATATGAATTTTCATCATTAAAACATTTTAAACCAAAACGCTATTTAAGTAAAGATGGCTAAAATTTGTTGACAAAACCTTAAAAATGTGCTAACATTTAGTTAGATTTTTTAATAAAAAATAAAGGTGCTATAGATAGAAACAACCCAAAACGACAAGGAAGGAAGCGGTAAAAATGATAGTTCAAAACATTTTGGAAGAAGAGGATAAAAATCAGGCACTTGACCTAATTAAAACAAGTTGGCCTGAAAAAAACAGCGGCTATCTGAATTTTTTCTTAAAGGAAAATCAGGTTCAAAGTAGTGGGTTGTGTTAAAAACCCTGGTGAATCATTATTGTATTTCCAGAAAGACCTATAAAAATGACTTGGGAAAGGAGGTGATTAAATGCTTAATCACTTTGTACACGGAAATTTTCAGCCACACCCGAGTCAGTTGACAGCGGAACAAGTCGGGAAATTTTACGACAATTTTGTTCCGGCCTCAATTGATTTAGTCCCGATGGTTTCAACACCAGAAGGGCAAAAAATTCTTCTTGGTTTGCGTTCAGGAGAACCAAAAGTGCGGTGGACGCTCGGCCGAACTATTAAGCCGGGTGAATCGCCAACAGAAACTATCCGCCGTACTTTAAGAGAGGAATTTGAGTTGGAATGGTCAGATAAAAAGACGAAGGAAAGAATGAGCTTCGTTTGTCTCAACTCTTCTGTCTTTTCCGTCCGGGACCAACCGCCCAAAGAAAACGGGCGACATTGTCTTGTCATCGTCTGCTCGTTGGAGATAGAACAACGAGATATGGAAAACTTTGTCGTTTCGTCGAGTAGTAAATATCGCGAGATGAAATGGTTTTTCATCTCGGAAATTAATTCATCATTTGATCCAATAATTCGCGCAACAGCAAAATTATTGGATAAGTGAAAAACAAAAAACAGGCAGGTTAATATTCTCTGCCTGTTTTACTTTGCATTAGAAAAAGTAGTCGCCAAAGTCGTCTATTTCTATTAGATCTTCAAATTTTTCTGGTGACTTTATCAACTCTTCAATCCACCAATTAATAGGAGCGTAAAGACAAAGGGTTTGTCCGCAAGTTTTTTCAGCGTTAAATTCGTTTATCATTTTAATTCTATTTTGATTTAATTCTTCATAATAATCTTTGTTTATCTCTCGGTCTGTCTCTATTATTTTAGTGTTGTTATAGCCGCGCCACAAAGAACAGCAACCAATGCCAGCTGGAATAACCACTGAACGGAAAAATTGAGCGTGGCAGGTTTTTGGCTGTTTTTGAAACTGCTTTTTTAAATCGCTGTCATAGAAACAAGCCAGGTTAACGCTTTCAACCACTTTAAAATTCTTATCCTCCAATTTTTTAGCTTTTTTAATTTCTTCTTTTATCTCTTTTAAATTTTTAGCGCTAATTTTGGTCTCTCGAGCCCCTTCGGGATTAATAAAAGGTTTAAGCGAGAGGTAGCTAAAACCATTGTCTTTGGCTTGTTTGGCGGCTAAACTAATTTCTTTAATGTTGTTAACCAAAGGGATATTATTCACTTTTTTATTATCGCCAATAATAAGATAAGAATACCCCATTTGAAAATCAGGATTCTTTTGGCGCATTTTTTTTACCTTATCTAAAATTTCGTTTAAAGTTATCTTGACCTTGGGGTGATGAAGTTTTTCAAAGGTTTCGTTGGTAGCTGCGTCTATAGAAAGCCTAACCCAATCTTTTTTATTCAAGAGATGACAAATATTCTCAATTTTATCAATTCTGGTTCCATTAGAGACAAGCCCCATCTCCAAAGAAAGGCCTTTTAAAAACCCAACTGTTTTTTCAAATTTTGGATACAAAGTTGGTTCTCCTCCTCCAATTAAAATAACTGATTTTAATCCATTTTTACTCCAGTCCCCTATTAATCTTTTAACATATTCAAAATCCAAAAATTTTCCAGTATCAATAATATCGCCATCAATGCAATGGTCGCAGTGAAAATTACAGGCGGTGATTAGGTCTAAATTTATGGAAATAGGAGCAAATTTCTCAATTTCTAAGTCCTTTTTCCCAGAACGCCAAAGCAAATATTCTTTTAGATGAGGAAAAACCGACTCTTGAAGCAATTTTTTAGAAAAATTATGGATTACATTTTCTGTCATAGTTATTTTTTTAAAATATTATTTTGAACTTCTAAAATCGACTTTCTAAGGATATTAACAATTTTATCAATTTCTTTTTTAGTAACAATAAATGGAGGCGCCACCATAACAGCATCGCCGCTATCTACATTACCAATGTCATCAACAAAGCCAATGGCAAAATATAGATTTAGGCCCTTCCTCAGCGCTGCCTGAACAATTTTTTCTGCTAACTGTGTTTTCCGGGGAAATGGTTTTTTAGTTTTTTTATTTTCAACAAATTCCACAGCCGTCATTAAACCTAATCCGCGAATATCGCCAACAATAGAGATATCTGATAAAGTTAAGAGACAAGAGAAAAGATATTTTCCCATTTCTTTTCCCCTCTCCACTAAATTATGTTCTTTAGTATATTTCAAAACCGCTCTGGCTGTTCCTGTGGTTAATGGATTATTGGAAAAAGTAAATCCGTGCACAAAATTGCCGCTCCCATTTTCAATGGTTTTCACTATCTTTTTTTGGCAAAAAATAGCGGCAAATGGAACAAAACCAGCGGCTATTCCTTTACTGCTAACAATAATATCGGGAAGAAAATTCCAATACTGAAAAGCAAACCATTTTCCAGTTCGGCCAAAACCAGTCATTACTTCATCTAAAATCAAAAGGATATTATACTTATCGCAAATTTGGCGGATAATAGGAAAATACTCTTTTGGTGGAACCACTGCTCCAGCTGAAGCGCCGATAACTGGCTCGGCAATAAAAGCTGAAATTTTTCCTGGCCCTATTTTTTTAATGGTTTTTTCTAACTGCCAAGCGCATTCTAAATTACATTGGGGATAGGACTTTTGAAAAGGACAGTGATAACAAAAAGGAGCTGGAATAATAGGAATATTTAAAAGCAATGGAAGAAATGGTCGGCGATGGCTCTTCCTGCTAGCCATAGAAAGAGTTAAGATGGTGCTGCCGTGATAACCTGGCTTCCTGGCAATAACCAAGTATTTTTCTTTATTGCCTGTCTCATAGTGGTATTGTCTGGCTAATTTTACTGCTGTTTCAACGGCCTCCGACCCGCCAGAGACAAAAAAAACCTTTCTTAGTTCCTGTGGAACAAGAGCGCAAAGTTCTTTTGCGTAATCCTCCATTTCTTGAGTTGTAAATTGAGAACCATGAAGATAACTAAATCTTTGGGCCAATCTGCCAATTTCTTTAGCAATATCTTTAAGCCCGTGACCGAGATTAGCGACTAAAGCTCCGCTCGCCCCGTCAATATATTTCTTGCCTTGTTTGTCGTAAAGATAAATTCCTTTGCCATGCGTGATAATAGGATATTGATAATTTAATCTCCTGTGGAAAACATAACTTTTATTAGAATTATTTTTCATAGGCATTTGATGAAAGGATAACTTCAACCGCTTCTAATAAATTTTTTGGCATTTTTTCGCCAATTTTGATTGTCTTGGTGTTTGCCTCCCTGCCAGCTGTAATATCGTCTTTACTGTCCCCTATCATCCAGCTTTTTGCCAGACAAACTCCATATTCTTTGGCTGCTTGAACCAGCATTCCTGGTTTTGGTTTTCTACAATCGCAATCTCCAGTAATTTCAGGATGGTGGGAACAGTGATAAACCTTATCTATTCTAATTTTATTTTTGGAACAAAAATCTAAAAACCAATTAGTGAGTACCTCGTAATCTTGTTCAGTATAATATCCGCGGGCAATGCCCGACTGATTGGTAATAACAAAAATTTTATAATCGGTTTGAGAAAGTTTTTGCAAGGCCTCAATAGCACCCTCAGTAAACTTGAAGTCCTCAATTTTATGGGTGTATTCTGGCTCATTAATATTGATAGTGCCATCTCGATCTAAAAAAACAGCTCTTACAATCGGCGCGCTATTAATTTTTATAATTTTTTCTATAAGTTCTGTTGTGGAGAAGCCATCTTGCCATTTTAAAATATAAATTTTCCCTCCGCCCTTTTCCACCACTTCTCTTTCTATGCAATTTTCTCCCCAATCAGAGCCATTGCAATAAATATCTGGTTTTATGTCCCATAAAAGCGCCTTAGGGTTTATTTCGTCAAAAACCACAACATAATCAACCGCAGACAAAGCGGCTAACATTTCAGCTCTTTGGGCTTGGGGAATAATTGGTCTGGATAGCCCCTTATAGCTTTTCACTGACAAGTCGCTGTTTAAAAGCAAGATTAAAATATCGCCCTGATTTTTGGCTTCTTGAATGGACTTAATATGGCCAAAATGCAATAAATCAAAAGAGCCGCTAAAAACAACTACTCTTTTGCCAAATGCCTTTGCTTCTTGGACAATGGCAATAATTTCTTCTCGGCTTTTAATCTTATTCATAAATTAGCCCCTAAACTCTTGGCCAGCTCCTCTGGCAAAACAATGGCTGTGCCCATCTTGCCAACCACAATTCCGCAGGCATGACTAGCAATAATTACTGCTTCTTTCAAATTAGCTCCGGCAGTTAAGGCCAAGGTAAAGGTAGCAATAGCCGTATCTCCAGCTCCTGAAACATCAATTGGTTGATTGTTTATAGCTGGAAAGGAAAAAATATTGCCATCTTTCTCAAAAAGAGTCATGCCTTTTGCTCCTCGTTTAACCAGAACATTGTCGCAGAGAACATGAAAAAGAAGCATTTTTCCGGCCTCTAAAAGCTGGCCCTCGCTGCGAATTTCTAAGTCCAAGGCCTGGGATAATTCTTTTTCATTGGGAATAATAATATTGCAATTTTTGTATTTTTGAAAATCCTTTGCCTTAGAGTCAATCAAACAAAAAATGTTATTAGTTTTAGTAATTTCAATAATATTTTTAATTAAGTTTTCAGTGACTACTCCTTTGACATAATCAGAAATGATAACGGCCTTAACTTCTTTAATTTTTCCCTTAACAAAATCAAGTATCTTTTGTTCGTATGTTAGATCAATAGGATTTCTATCTTCAGAGTCAAGGCGAATCATCTGTTGATTTTTGGCAATCGCCCGGGTCTTAACAGTAGTTTTCCTATTCTCATCTATAAAAATTCCTTGGGTCTCAACTCCTCTTTTCTCTAACATTTCTTTGAGCAGCTTACCTTTATCTTCAGGACCAATCACGCCAGCTAAAAATACCTTTCCTCCCATTGCGCTTAAGTTAGAGGCGGTATTAGCCGCTCCGCCTGGAACACAAGTGATTTTTTGAATGTCCAAAATTGGGATTGGCGCTTCCGGAGAAATTCTATTAACTTCACCCCAAAGATATTCGTCTAACATCAAGTCGCCAACCACTAAAATATTTTGGTTGTTAAAGTTTTCAATAATTTTTAAAAGTTGTTCCATAAAATTAAAAAAGATTATCCTCGACTAAGCTGCAAATAATATGACCGACCATAATATGAACTTCTTGAACTCTGTCAGAACCATGAAAGGGAACGACAATCGGAACTTGGACTAAATTTTTTAATTCGCCGCCATCTGAACCCAAAAAACCAATGGTTGTTAAGCCCTTAAAATTTGCCGCCTCAACAGCTCTAACAATATTGCGCGAATTTCCACTGGTAGAAATTCCGATTAAAACATCGCCTTTGTCTCCCAAGGCCTCAACTTGCCTGGCAAATAATAAATCGTACCAATAATCATTAGTAACAGAAGTCAGTATTGAAGTATCAGTGGTTAAGGCAATAGCTGGCAATCCCCTTCTTTCTTTTTTAAATCGTCCAATAAACTCAGCCGCAATGTGCTGGGCATCGGCAGCAGAACCGCCATTGCCGCAAAGAAAGAGTTTCTTTCCATTTTTATAGGCCCCGATTATCAGTTCAGCGGCCTTGGCAATTTGCGGAGAAAGTTCCTCAATTGAATCCTGGTGAAGTTTGATATTTTGATTAAATTGTGATTTTATTTCTTCTATCATAAATGTTATTGTATACTTCTTCAACAGTAATGTCTCTCATGCATTTTCGTCCATAAGGGCAAGGGGTTTTTAAGCCGCAAGGAGCACAGTCAGTTTTTTTATAAATGTTTAAGTTTTGCGGATAATTCGCTACTTCTAATGGTTCAAAACCGCTCGCTAAAATTACGGCATTCACATCCATTGCTCTTGCCCCATGCATTAAACCGCCAGAATATCCAACAAACAATTTGCTCTTTCCAACCAATCCAACTGCTTCTCTAAAAGAGGTCTTGCCTATAAGATTGACCACGCCATGCAGAAGTGGCGAGCCCTCTGGACCTAACTGAACCATAACCTGGCCTCTCTTATCTAATAAATCTGCTAACTCTTGCCATCTATCCCAAAACCATCGGTTATTTGGAGCAAAAGATTGTTTTGCATTGGGCTCAATGACTATAAAATCCTTGGTTTTTAAATGATGGGTGACTAATAATTCATTAACTTTTTTTAATTCTTTGTCGGTTAATTTTAAAACAGGTTTTAATAAAATATTTTTTATCTTAAAATACTCGCACGCCCATTCAATCGCATGCTTTCCGCATTTATAAATTACTCTTTTCTTATCATCTTTTTCCCAATAATGCAATCTGGGATTATTCATATCCACAATAATCCAGTTATTTTGATTAAATTTGCTTTTCTGGAAAAAATATCTGTCTTTGGACAATATCATATCAATATCAGGATTATTTTCATAAATAACAAAATCCTTATTCGTTTTACCAGATAAAAAATCTCTTATTCCTTTCTTGTATATAAAAAGTACTTTCTTATTGGGATAAGCTTTTTTTAAATTACGCGCCAGGCCTGTCCAAATTAGAGCTCCCCCATAACCCATGTTTAATATCTTTTAATGTTTTTACTTTACCAAAAAAAATTCCTTGTTGCAACCCCAGAATACCGAACTTAATTCCATAATAAAGATAATTCAAAGTTTTTTAGCAAGTGTTAACAATACTCATCCCAGGACTTTATCTTTAAGTCCCTTATTTTCAAAATAGCAATGGACTTAACGAAAAGTTTGGCCGCCTGCAAATTGGTGAGCAAAGGAACATTAAAGTCAACTGCTTTTCTTCTAATTAAATAATCGTCGTGGATATAATTAATAAACTCTTCGTCGGTAATATTTATTACCAAATCAATTTTCGCTTTTTCTATGTATTGCTTTATGTTGGGCTGTTGGTTTTGGGATATTTTATGCAAAACAAAACAAATAATGCCGTTATCTTTCAAAAAGGCTGCTGTTCCTTTGGTGGCAAAAATTTTATAACCCAAGTCCGCCAGTTTTTTGACTGAGGGTAAAAAATCCGCTTTATTTTCAATGCCACCCAAACTAATCAAAATATTTTTTTTGGGCAGTTTAAAGCCAGTGGCAATAATTGCTTTTAAATACGCTTCCTCAACAGTATCGCCAAAACAAGCCACCTCTCCAGTTGAAGACATCTCCACAGTTAAAATAGGGTCTGCCCCAGAAAGCCGGGAAAAAGAAAATTGTGGCGCTTTTACTCCAACGAAATTTAAAGAAAAACCATTTTTTGCGGGCTTAACTTTTTTTCCAGCTAAAACCTTAGCTGATAACTCAGCAAAATTTATCTTGCTTACTTTGGAAATAAAAGGCAAAGTTCTTGACGCCCTTAAATTACACTCAATCACCATCACTTTATTATCTTTGGCCAAAAACTGAATGTTAAACGGCCCGGTGATTTCTAATTTTTGGCTGATTTCCTGGGCAATATCTTTTATTCTTTTTAAAGTTGCTAAATAAATTCTTTGCGCTGGCATTAAGATAGTGGCATCTCCTGAATGAACGCCTGCGTTTTCAACATGCTCGGTAATTACCCAATTAATTAATTTGCCGCTTGAAGAAACCGCGTCTATTTCAACTTCTTTTGCGCCAGTAATAAACTTAGTTACCACAACTGGGTGCTCGTGGTTAATATTGGTTGCTTTGTTCAGATATTCTTTTAAGTCGTTTTTGTTAAAAGCCACACTCATTGCCGAACCCGATAAAACGTAAGACGGCCTTATTAAAACAGGATAGCCAACCTTATTGGCAAATATCTCAGACGTTTCAATATCCGAGCACTCTTTCCAATCGGGCTGTTTAATGTCTAATTCGTCTAATAGCTTGGAAAATTTATGCCTGTCTTCTGCCTGGTCAATGCTTTGGGCTTTTGTGCCCAATATTTTTACTTTTTCTTTGGATAACTTTAAAGCCAAGTTATTAGGAATTTGCCCAGCCATTGAAACCACTAACCCTTGTGGATTTTCTTTTTCGTAAATATCTAAAACCCGCTCAACAGTTAATTCTTCAAAATAAAGCTTGTCGCATTCGTCATAATCCGTGGAAACTGTCTCTGGGTTGCAGTTTATCATTATGGTTTCTTTGCCTAATTTTTTTAATGTTTTAACAGTGTTAACACAGCACCAATCAAACTCCACTGACGAGCCAATGCAATAAGCGCCCGAACCCAAAACAATCACTTTATTATTTTTACTTGCTTTGCTAAAAACAATGTCATCTTCTTGGCCATTGTAAGTTAGATACAAATAATTGGTCTTGGCTGGGTATTCAGCGGCTAATGTGTCAATTTGTTTTACTTGTGGGATAATTTTATTCTTTTGCCGATAACCCCTAATAATACTTTCAGATGTATTTGTTAATCGGCCAATTTGGCTATCAGAAAAACCCTGCTGTTTTGCTTTTAAAACCAATTGCTTTTCCAAAACGCCTGTTTTTCCAAGCAGCTTGGCTACTTTGACTATATTTTCAATTTTATAAAGAAACCACTTATCTATTTTTGACCAATTATTAATTGTGTCCACACTAACGCCATTTTGCAATGCATTAGCAATGCAAAAAATTCGTTCGGCCGTTGGGTTTTTTATTTGCTTTTCTATTTGCTCTGCGCTCCAAGCATTGTGATTTTGGTTTGCCACTAAGCCATCGGCTCCAATGTTCAACATTCGCAAGGCCTTTTGCAGCGCCTCTTCAAAATTCCGGCCAATTGCCATCACTTCTCCCACTGATTTCATTTCAGATCCAATGTTTTCTGAAGCCCGACGAAATTTTCTTAAATCCCATCTTGGAATTTTAACAACAATATAATCCAAAGCCGGCTCAAAAAAAGCCGATGTAATTTTAGTAATTGCGTTTTTCAAATCAGCCAAACTCTGGCCCAAAGCCAATTTAGCTGCCACAAAAGCCAAGGGATAGCCAGTGGCTTTTGAAGCCAATGCCGAACTTCTAGATAACCGGGCATTAACTTCAATAATTCTGCAATCATTAGAATGAGCGTCTAAAGCTAATTGTATATTGCACTCGCCCACTATATTTAAAGACCGCACAACTTTTATAGCAATATCCCTTAAAAAATGATATTGAAAATTATCCAAAGTTTGCGAAGGCGCCACCACAATGCTTTCGCCTGTGTGAATGCCCATTGGATCAAAATTTTCCATATTGCAAACCGTAATGCAATTGTCAAATTTATCTCTTACCACTTCATATTCAATTTCTTTCCAGCCGCCTAAATATTCTTCAATTAAAATCTGCGGGCTGTGAGTTAAGCCCTTTTTTACTAACTCGCTTAACTCGTTCATATTATAAGCCACGCCCGAGCCCTTACCTCCCAAAACAAAAGCTATTCTTAACATTACTGGGAAGCCAATCTTTTTTGCCGCTTCTTTTGCTTGTTGAATTGAAGTGACCGCCTGGCTTTTAGGATACAAACACCCGATTTTTTCCAAGTGTTTCACAAAAAGCCATCTATCCTCAGTTGTTTCAATTGTCTTCACCGAAGTGCCCAAGACCTGAACGCTGTTTTTCGCTAAAACCCCTTTTTGTCCAAGCTCCAATCCGCAATTCAAAGCAGTTTGCCCGCCAAAGCCAAGCAAAATTCCTTGGGGCTTTTCTTTTTCAATAACCTTTTGGACAAAATAACTATTAACTGGCAAAAAATAAACTTTATTGGCTAAATGTTCTGATGTTTGAATAGTGGCAATATTAGGGTTAATTAAAATAACCTCAATACCTTCTTCTTTTAAGGCCTTAATAGCTTGAGAGCCAGAATAATCAAACTCGCCTGCTTCACCGATTTTTAAAGCGCCAGAACCCAAAATAAGAATTTTTTTAATATTTTTATTCATTGTTACTTAAGAAGTTTAACAAAATAATCAAAAATCCAATTTGTGTCATTCGGCCCTGGGTTTGCTTCGGGGTGAAACTGAACAGAAAAAAACGGCAAAGTCTTATGTTTAATGCCTTCAATGGTTTGGTCATTAAGATTTAAAAACCATGCCTGCCAATTTTTTGGCAACTCCGTCTTAACGGCAAAGCTGTGGTTTTGGCTGGTAATGTAGCATCTTTTTGTTTGAATGTCATAACAGGGCTGGTTTTGCCCCCTGTGGCCAAATTTTAATTTATAAGTGTCCCCGCCTGCTGCCAAAGCCATTAATTGATTGCCCAAACATATTCCCAAAATCGGAATTTTTCTTTTAAAGCATTTCTGAATTGTCTTTATTGTTGTTTGGCACATTTTTGGGTCCCCCGGGCCATTGGGAATTAAAACCCCGCTGAATTTTTCTTTAATTTTGGAAATATCGCAATCATAAGGAACCCTAATAACAGTAATATTTCTCTTTAACAAATTTCTAATAATACTCAACTTAACTCCGCAATCAATCAAAAGAACAATTTTTTTTCCTTTTGGATAAATAATTGGTTTTTTTATTGAAACCTCGCTAACCAAATCAAGTTTATTGGAATCAATAAAATCCAAACTGTCTCTTATAGCTAAAATCTTAGCTGGCATTGTTCCTTCTGTTCTTAACTCTTTAGTTAATGCCCTAGTATCAATACCAAAAACCCCGGGGATATTTTGTTCGTTAAGCCAATCGCTTAATGATTTTTTGGCTGAAAAATGGCTGTAGTTAAAAGAATAGTCGCTAACCACCAAACCAGCCACTTGAATTTTTTCTGATTCAAATTCTTGATTTGAAACGCCATAATTACCAACCAATGGATAGGTTAAAACCAAAATCTGGCCTTTATAAGAAGGGTCAGTTAATGTTTCTGGATAGCCAACCATTCCAGTATTGAAAACCATTTCTCCTGAAACCGACTTTGGCTTGCCAAAAAAATAACCCTTATAACAAGAGTTATTTTTAAGAATAATTTTTGCTGGTTGCAACATAATAGTGAAAAAATGTACAAGGGCTGCCCTCGTACAAAGTGTACTAGGGCAGCCCTTGTACACTTTCCTTTTTTTAAAATAGAGCGTAAATGAAAGGGGCTAAAACCGAACCTTCTGAAACCACTAAAAGAACGCCGATAACTAAAAGAAAAACAACAATTGGCAAAAGCCACCATTTTTTGCTGGCTTTTAAAAAGCTCCAAAACTCGACAATAATAGATGCTTTAGACATGCTATTTATTTTAAATTATTTAAAAATTCAATTTCAACCTTTGTCGGAACAATGCTGACTTTTTTGCGATTAAATTTGTTTCTTTTTGAAGCAAAAAAATCAGTTACATCATTGTCTAAAACCTGCAAAATAACTATGTCCGGCTCAACGAATTTCGCTCTTTCTAAAAACAAGGAGGCCTCATCTTCAATGGTATAACTGGCTATGCCTGCATTAATGATTTCTTTTTCTGGATATTTTTTATTGAGCAAAACAGGATAAGTATCATGGTTGTTTAGATACGGCCCAAATGAAAAAGAATCTCCTAAAATTAAAATTCGCTGTTTTTGTTTGGGAAATGTTAAATTATAATCCATTCTAAGGCCCTGCTTGTTTGTAATAACCCGATAAGGCATTGTGGGTTCGTACCCCCAAACAGTATTGTCATTTGGAGACAGATCTCCTAAAATTTTCGGGCGGCTGCTAAATGAAAAATCGCTTTTTTGATTTTTGTATTTTTCCAAAAAATTCCCTAATTCCAAAGCAACAATTTGGTTGCCAAACCGAGAAAGATGGTCATTTTCAGGCAATAAAGTAATGAACTCTTTGGGATATTGAAAAAAAATGTCAGTTAAATCCAAGTAATCGGCCTTATATTTTTTTGCCAATGTTTCAAAAAACTCCCTGTTTTCATAACCATCAGACGGAAAATACAGAACAACAAGCTTTGCATTGACTGAAATAATTTCTTGGTTCAATTTTTTAAAATTTTCTTCGTATTTTCCTTTGATTTCGCCTAACAATTGCTTGCCCTGCTCAGAATATAATGCTTGCAAAACATTGGCCTCTTTGGGTAAATTAGCAACAAATCGACTTGCCATTTTAGATAAAACCTTCAACCTTATTTCTTTAGCCACAGCGACAATCGCCAAAGCGCCTTTGTTTTTGCCGGTTTTTTCATAATAAAAATACCTCGCTCCTGTTTCCGCTAAAATCAACAATAGTAAAAGCGGCATTAAAGCGAAAATAATTTTTTTAAAATTGTCTTTCATAAAAATCAGATGGCAAACTTTCAGAAATATCTTTTTTGTTTTGCCAATAACTTTTTTGGCTTTTATTAATTTTCAAATCCAAAAAACTTTTGCCAAAAATTCTGCCCGCAAGACCTATTGGCGTAACAATTAAGAAAAAAGCTAGCCCTAAAATAACTTTACTCATTACAAAACCCAATAGCAAGGAAAGTTTCATCCAAGCAAAATTGATTGGCTTTAAGGCCTTTGGCAAGACAAGAGCGAAAAAAGCAAACAAAAACCCCAGCAAAGCAAAGATTGCCCCCACAAATAAATGGCCTTTTAAACGAAACAAAATCCCTAAAACAATAAAAGCTCCTGCCATCACCAATCCGAATTTTTTTAATTCATCTTTCATATTTTTTAGTCCAGTTCAAAGTCCTTTTTCCAATCGCTGTCGCTTGGCAATGGTTTTTGCTGTTTTTTATCCAGCAAAAAATTGCCTAAAACCAAATAATCCATTTCTGTTCTCATAAAGCATAAAAAGGCGTCTTTTGGCGAACAAACAATGGGCTCTCCACGCACATTAAAAGAAGTGTTAATAATAACCGGACAGTTATATTTTTGGTCAAAAGTTTCTAAAAGCTGGTGGTATAAAGGATTGGTTGTTTTATTAACAGTTTGCAAACGGGCTGAATAATCAATATGTGTAATTGCCGGAATAGTTGAACGGGGTATATTGAGTTTTTCCAAGCCGAACAAATTTTCCTGCTCTTTGGTCATTTCTTTAATATGCTCTTTTTTAACCTGAGCTGTTAAAAGCATATACGGGCTTTCTCTATCAACCCGTTCGACATTGCTCAGGGTTGACACTGAGCTTGCCGAAGTGTCAATTTCAAAATAATCGCTAACCTTTTCCGCTAAAACCGAAGGAGCAAAAGGCCGAAAACTTTCTCTAAACTTAATTTTTAAATTCAAAGTCATTTGCATTTCTGGTGAACGCGCGTCTCCTAAAATTGACCGAGCCCCTAAAGCCCTTGGCCCAAACTCCATTTTGCCTTGAAACCAACCGACTACTTTTTGATTAGCGATTAAATCAGCGGCTATTAGCGGTATTTCTGAAAAAGAATACTGCTTATAGGGAATTCTATTGCTTTCTAAATATCCCTGAATTTCTTCTTTGCTATACTCTGGCCCCAAATAAGAGCCCTTTTGAAAATCCTTTTTATTATCCGCTTGCCTTTGTTCCCCTAAAACCTGATACCAAGCAAACAAAGCCGCGCCCAAAGCTCCGCCAGCATCCCCAGCAGCTGGCTGAATCCATATATCTTTAAAAATATTGGTTTTTAAAATTTTTGCGTTAGCCACGCAATTCAAAGCTACACCGCCAGCCAAACACAGATATTCCTGATTAGTTTCTTTTTTAATATGCCTGGCCATTTTCAAAACAATTTCTTCGGTTGCTTCCTGAATAGAACGGGCTAAATCCATTTCTTTTTGCGTTAATTCGGATTCTTTGTTTCTTGGCGGACCGCCAAATAATTTATGGAACTTTTCGCTAGTCATTGTCAAGCCAGAGCAAAAATTAAAATAATCCATATTCAATCTAAAAGAGCCGTCTTCTTTTAAGTCAATGATTTTAGATAAAATCAAGTCCTTGTACTTTGGCTTGCCATATGGCGCCAAGCCCATTACTTTGTATTCGCCAGAATTAACTTTAAAGCCAGTATAATAAGTAAAAGCAGAGTATAAAAGCCCTAAGGAATGCGGAAAATTTATTTCCGACATTATTGTTATTTTATTGCCTTGCCCAATGCCAAAGCTGGTTGTTGCCCATTCCCCCACCCCGTCCATTGTTAAAAAAGCGGCTTTTTGAAAAGGCGAAGGATAAAAAGCCGAGGCCGCGTGCGATTGGTGATGCTGTGGAAAAATTATTTTTCCTTTATAGCCAAGCTCTTTTTTAATAAGTTCTTTTATCCAAATCTTTTGTTTTATCCAAACAGACATTGCTTTAATAAAGGACTTGAGCCCTTTTGGCGCATATTGCAAATATGTCTCTAATAGCCGTTCAAACTTTAAAAACGGCTTATCGTAAAAAGCAACTAATTCCAAATCGCTGGCCTTTATGTTGGCTGTTTTTAAACAAAAATCGACCGCGCTTTTGGGAAACGAAGCATCGTGCTTTTTCCTGGTAAATCTTTCTTCTTGAACTCCAGCCAAAATTTCTCCGTCTTTTAACAAAACAGCCGCTGAATCATGATAAAAACAACTTATGCCTAAAATGTATCTGCTCATAAAATTATAGCGTAAATCTCCCCGAACTGAATAAAATATTGCTCAATATAAAAGCCAGCCCCAGAAAGCTCGCTTTTAAATCCTTCCAGTGTGTATTCTATGAAATGACCCCTATCTAAACGATGCTCAACACCTATCTCTTTTTTGTAAAGAGTTAACCAATCCCTGTCTAATATCGGTACTCTGATTAAAAACTTGCGTGCCAATGGCTTTATTTTTTGTAAAAACTCTTGTCTTTTTTCAATATGTTCCAAAACATTGGACAAAATTGCAATGTCAAAATTTTCTTTAAAATCATACTCTGCGGCATTTCCCAAAATATATTCAATATTTTCGCTTTTATATTTTTCTTTGGCTTTAGCCAAATATTTTTCGTTAAAATCAATGCCGACAACCTTGCTGGCTTTTTTTGCTAAATCAAAAGCCAGCTCGCCTTGTCCACAGCCAATATCCAAAACCTTGTCTTTTGGCTGTATGTTATCAAGAAAAAACTTGTGGTAATCCATTAAACGATGCTTAGGGTGTTCGCCCCCTTCCGCCTTGATTGCCAAAAAAGAACTCAACTTATAAGCAAAATTATGCAAATATAGCGCTTTTTTAGCTAAGATTTTCCACATAATAATTTATATAATCCAAAAAGTAATTAATCAACGTTTCTTGAAAATTTTCCTTCTGGCTAATCTTCTCAAATAACTCTCTGTAAGCTTTTTTGGCAAAAACATAATGCCCAGCAATAACAGAGCATAAAAACGCGTTTGATGGCTGGCTTTTATCAATCCACTTAGCCCATTTTTGGCTTTGAAAGGCATCATGCAGGAAATCGGTAAAATCTATCCCGTAAAATAAACACTTTTGTATGGTTAATTGCGTTTGCAAAACGCCGCATTGAGGGGCAACATTTAAAGCGTTGATAACGCCCTTTCTTTGGCTTATTAAACTGCTGTCCAGATAATCTGCGTTATGCTCTTTCAAGAAAAGGTTAAATTGGTCGGCTTTTTCTTTAACTTTTTTAAGAAATTGCGCATTGAAAGATCCTCTCTGATTTATTTCTTTCACTAAACCGCCGGTTTGGCACACAAAAAATTCAATTTCAGCGATTGAGGTAAAAAATTTCATTTCATTTTCAATCCGCTCAATGTCGTCCAAAAAAGATCCTGTGTTTTCATCAGTGCCAATTTCTATCATTATTTTTGGGTTTTTGGCTTTAATGCTTAATATCGCTTTTTTGGACTCTGCTAAAATATCCTGGTAAGATCCTTTCAATTTGCTAAAGTCAATATGAACAAGATTAAATCCGTTATTTATGTCATCGTCAATATTTTTTTGCGCGTCAAGCAAGCTATCACTGCTAAATCCTGGCCCGCAGTGGTCGCGGCAGATATAAACAATAGCTTGGAAATATTTTTTGCGCATTTGAGCGATAAATGCCATAAACTGGGCAGTTGTCCAGTTATTAACATAACCGCCAGAAAAACTTATCTGGCTAAGCGAAGGAATTAGCATCAACGGCTCTCTTTTAATATCCGAATATCTAAAAACCGCTTCAATAATCTCTGAACTCATTGGGCCAACTCCCAGTTTAGACAAAGGTTTTTTCATAGAGTGCTAATTCTTTTTCCATTATTTTCTCTAAAGAAAAATCATTTAAAATTGTTTGCCTGGCATTATTGCCTATTTTGGCTCGCAACATTTCATCTCCCAATAACTCAACAAGCGCTTTTCTAATAGAAACAGCTTCTGTTTGGCATAAATAGCCGTTTTCTTTATGAATTATAATTTCTTTTATCCCTTCAACATCGCAGCCCAAACAAGGAAGCCCGCATGCCATTGCCTCTAACAAGGACTTAGGGCAGCCCTCGTACAAAGACGGCAAGACAAAAATTTCCGCTTTATTTAATATCTCTGGCAACTGGGAATTGGAAACCTTGTCTTTAAACTCAACTGAAGCATTTTTTTCTTTTGCTAATTTTTCTAATTCAACTTTAAGCTCGCCCTGACCAATAATAGTGAGCTTCACAGGCAAACTAGCAATGGCTTCAATCAAATTAGCGATATTTTTTTGCTTTGTTAAGCGGCCAATAAAAACAACTCTATTTTTTTCTTTTTCAAGATCTAATGACTTGAAGAGACCAGTGTCAATATAGTTGGGAATAATTCTAATTTTACGATCAGAAACTTTAAATTTTTTCTGGATAAAAATTTTGTCTTTTTCTGAGGACAGAATAACTAAATCAGCGGCATTATAAGCGATTTTTTCCCACAAAGAAACAATGGCTCTTTTGTAAAACGGTTTTTTCTGTTTTTCCAAAAATTCCAGCCATTCATAGCCAGTCCTAACAATAAGCTTTTTTTTAAAAATAAACTTGGCAATAACCGCTGGAATTGCCCCGGCCATTTGATTGGTTTTAAAAACATCAATGGTTTTTAAAATTTTCCAATAAAAAAACGGGATAAGAAAACCGAATAAACAAGCGGGGATTTTCCATTTATTTGGCAAAATTATTATTTTCTCTCCAAGGTTTTTGGAAAAATCCAAGTCTTTTTTTGAGCCATAAGTAAAAAAATAAATCTTGTCAATATGGTTTAATAAACCTTGGTACGGTTTTATCTCTCTTTCTAAATTGCCAATTAAAGCCCATTGTTTTAAAGAAACGCCACAGGTAAAAAATAAAGCTAAGTTCATATCTTTTTTAAAATTATTACATAACCGCTTTCAAAACACTGCGCGTATTTATCCAATCGCCAAGCTAATCTTTCCATCTTGAAAATTAGTTTGTTTAAAAAATTATACTTATTATAAAGTCGCCAAATCTTGAAGCGGCAAATAATAGCGGGAAATGTCCAGATCAAAAAATGCAAACAAAAACTAAAAGCGCCACCAACTTTTTTTATCTCCTTAATTATAAAACCTGTTTTTTGCGCTAATTTGCGAATATCTTGAATACTATATCTTCTGTGTCCATGCGGACCATATAACAGCAAGCTAAACTTGCTGGGAATAGTGAGTAAAAAAATTCCTTGGGATTGCAAGCGCTTATTTATGCCTTTGATTGCTTTTTCATCGTATTGTATATGCTCTAATGCCTGAATGGAAATTATAAAATTAAAACTTTGGTTTAAATTTTCTAAACCCTCAGCATTAAGAACAGAATAAGAAATATCCAGATTATTTTCTATTCTATTAAGCCACGAGTTGTTTTTTTGAATATCAATACCTAGATAGCTACCTACGCAACCAATAGAAGTAAAATATAAGCAATAGTCGCCTTGGCCACAGCCAACATCTAAAACAGCAAGTCCTTTATGAGGACAATGTTTATTAATCAAATTTTTAATTGTTTGGTCAAGGCAAAAACGCGAAGGGCTTTTGGGTGTTTGCATTTGATTTTTTAGTTTTTGGAGATTAGTCCCTTTTTGAGTATTTTTCCGGGTCCTCAATATTTTGGGCTTTCATCAACTCATTGTTTATTTCTTCGGCTGCTTTATGCAATTTTAAATCAATTCCCAATGTCTCGCCAAACTGAATAAACGCTCTGATGTCCTTGGGAATGCACTTGCCTCCGTAACCAAAATAACCTTTATGCGGAGTGGTTAAATGCGAGGGGCCAATGCGCTTATCGGCTGAAGCAGCTTCTTTCACTTGGTCATAATCAACATTTAATCTTTGACAAACATCATACATTTGATTAGCAAAAGAAACTTTCACAGCAAACCAGTTATTGCCAAAATACTTGACTAGCTCAGCTTCGGTTGAAGGCATTATTTTTTCATAAGGAGCTAAGGGCAACAACATCATAATGTCTTTGGCTACATTTAAACTTTGCTCTGTCGCGCCAATAATTTGCCTGTCGGGATAGTTCATATCTTGCTCGGCTGTTAATTCTGTTAAAAATTCTGGGCTAAATAAAACTTTATGATGAGGATATTTATCTTGGAATTTTTGAGTTGTTCCTGGCAAAGCAGTTGACTTTATAACCACCACCTTTTCGCCTTTTATTTTAGAAAATGCGTCCTCAATATATGACAAATCAAAACCCTTTCCATCTTTTAAATAAGGGGTTGGAACGCAAATAAAAATAACATCGGCCTTGTTTGTTTCTTCTATTGAATCAAATCCTTTCAAAGGGTCGTATAAAAATAAGTCCTTGCCAACAATTTTGCCCTTTTTCTCAAAATACTGCTTTAAAGCGCCTCCCACCATGCCAACACCCATTATGCCGATCGTTAATCCATTGATTTTTTTATTAATCATATTTTTATTGCTTACTAAACCACTCTATTACCTCTTTTACTCCTTGGCTAAAGTCCATTTTTGGCTCCCAACCAAGCAGCTCTTTTGCCAAAGAAACATCCGCCTGTGTGTGGCGGATATCGCCAGGCCTTTCTGGGCCATAAATTTTTTCTCCTCCAACTAAATTTGCTAAAAAATTTATTGAATAGGCTTTGTCAGAACCAGCATTTATAACTTCCCCGCCTTTTATTTTTGCGCTTTGCATTGCCAAAACAAAGGCATCAACTAAGTCATCAACATAGCAATAGCCCCTTGTTTGCTCGCCATCGCCATTTATAGTTAAAGCCAGACCTTGAGATTTTAATTTTAAAAACTTTCCCAATACCAAAGAATAATCCGAATTAGCGTCAATTCGCGTGCCATAAACATTAAAAGGTCTTATTGAAACAATAGGCAAACCATATAATTCAAAATAAATCTTGGCAAACTTTTCTCCAACCCATTTTTGCAAACCATAAGGGCTCACTGGGTTTGGAATCATATCTTCCTGTAAAGGCAGCTTGTCTTGGTTGCCGTAAACAGCTGAAGAAGAAGCGCTAATAACTCTTTTAACTCCTGATATTTTTGAGGCCTCAAAAACATTGATTGTTCCCATTATATTTGTTTTTGATGTGCCAATTGGATCTTCAACTGAAATTAAAACTCTTGGCAAGGCAGCTAAGTGAAAAACATAGTCAACATCCTTAAAATATAAAGCCATTACTTCAAAATCGCATATATCAACTTGATGAAACTCGGCTTTTAAATTGACATTGGCTTTTTTGCCATTAACCAGATTGTCTAAAACCAAAACACTATGCCCAAAATCCACTAACTTATCAACTAAATGAGAGCCGATAAAACCCGCTCCCCCGGTAACTAAAACTTTACTCATAGTTTTTTATTATTTAACTCTTTTTTTACTTATTTTGCAATACCTCGTTGATTTTCGCTCTGGTTAAAACTCCAACATATCCAGTTGGACTAATGCCGTATTTTTGCTGGAATTTTATAACCGCTGTCCTAGTTAAAACGCCAAAGTATCCAGAAATAATGCCTTGTGGATAAATATCAGACCCTTGCGATTTTAAAAATTCTTGCAAACAACCAACAACGTTTGATTTTAAGCCAAGATAAAGATTTGCTTGAAAAGAAGAGCAAGAAACGGTTCCTTGAGCCATCGCCAAAAGCTGGGCTTGAACTTGAGCAATCTGGGCTTTTAAAATTTCTATCTGGGCTTTGAGTTTTTCAATAAGGACTTCTTCGGAAGAAACATTCTGGGCCTGCAAAGAAACAGAAAAATTATAAGCCCCGGCTTGCACATTGCTGTATTTTGGTTTTACCGATGGCGCTAACGTCAAGCTTAAATATCTTTGACTAAACTTTTCAATGATTAGCTCTTGTTTTTGATTTTGAGAAGCATTAAAAGAAAAGACATTGCACCCGCCTTGATTTTCGCACAAAATATAAGGCAAGGAAAAATCCGCTAATTGGTCGAAATTAAAACTAATCTTTAAATCGCCCCCAGAGCCGATAAAGCGGTACCAAGCGCTTGACCAAGGGCTTAAAGAATAGGTTAAAGACAAGTTTGTCTGGCCGGTTGTTGGCAAGGCCACTAACGTCGGAGCAATTCTTAAACCATCTAATCCCTGTGTTTTGTAGCAATAGGACTCATTTACTTGGCAATCATTTAATAAAACCGCCACTGACCAATCGCTAAAAATCTGAAATAAATCTTTATCTTGAGCTTTTGCTTGCAAGGCCTGGTTTAAGGACTCAATGCCAACTTTTTCTGATTGCAATGATTTAACTAAAATGTCAGAGCCATATTTTTCCACTAGATAATGAATAAAAACAGAAATAACCCCGTAATCGCTTTCTGTTGATGACCATATTGTTAAAGAATCAGATGGGCTCTGGGCAAACTGCTTGATTCTCTGCTGTAAGTTGGCAAATTTCTGGTTTGTGTCAAAACCCAAATAAGTTGAAGAATACTCGGCCCTGGCTTCATTAAGCCAAATATCCTCAGCAATTCCCTTGGCCCTGTCTTTTTGGTTAAAAGTGATTAAATGCGTAAATTCATGAGCCAAATAACTTTTTATCAAACTGGCTTTTAAGTATTCTGCGGATAAATAAACCATTTCCCGCTCGTTTGATTTTGGCGACTGCTGTTTTAAATATTCATCTCCATCGTTAAAATAGCCAGCTACGCCTCCAACTAACTGCTGGAAAAAAATAGTGATTCTAAAATCATTATCAATGCCTGGCTTCCATTCTGAGCCCCAAAGCCCGGTGAGCTTGGGGTAAATTTCCTTGTCAAAGCTTTCCGCTAAGTCCGCTAAATTTTGATTTACCAATCCCCTTTCTTGGTCTGTGAGATTTTGATACCAAACAGAATCAATATAAAAATACGCTTGCTGGGAAATCTTTTTCAAAGTGACTAAAACCTGATCCCTTTGCTGGCTGTCATAATCCTTTTCCACAAAAAAAACTTTGGTTTCGCCTTCTGTCTCTGCCAAAGCAAAATTTGCGGCCAGAAACAAAAAACCAAAAATAAAAACTGCCAAAAAAACTTTTCGCTTTAATAAAAACATATTTTATTTTATCATATAAGGAAAAACAAAACCACTAAGGGCTGCCCTCAGTGAAAGAAATTACAAATTTCAATCAATTTTTTTATTTATGTCGTTTACTTCTTTGTTGATTGCTTTTTCAGCTTGGACTAAAACCTGATTCATTTTTTTTATTATGTTTTCTTCTTCTTTTGTAAGCTCTCTTTTTGTTTTGGCTTCTTCTAAAGTTTTTATCTGCTTTATCATTGTGTTCCTGATTTCATCAAAAGAATCTTTTAAAACCAAAGAAACATCGGCTGTTTCTTTTTTAAGTTTTCTTTTCCATTTCCTTACCCTTGACCAGCCGTATAAAAACATTGCGGCCAAAGCCAGTAAGCAAGCTATTAAAACCGCAATGATTGACAAATATTGAATAGCTTGAGAACCGATTTTTAAAAGTCGGTCTTGAGAAACAATTAGATATTTTTTAGGAGCTGGTTCGCTTTTGGCTCCCCTTTCGTCAGCTTGCTCGGCCCAAAAAGAGTACGCGCCTTCGCTTAATTTTTCCGGATAAACAAAAGAGAATTTGCCTTCTTGGCTGGCTTCAACTGTTTGTTTTTTAGGCAGTTCGTTGGCTTTTTGCAGCCAAAGAATAATCTGGGCTTTGGGGTATTGGGTTTCTCCCTTAACCAATAAAATCTCATTGGTTAGCAGTTTCTCGGGAAATTCAGTTATTATTGGCGGGTTAAGAGCCGTTATTTCCAATTCAGCTGAAGCACTGGAAAAGTTGCCAGCTTTGTCAAAGGCCTGCACTAAAATGGTTTTTTTGCCCGGGGACTGCAATGGCAGAGAATAGGGATTTTCTTTTATTTTATTTTCGGCAAATGCTATGAAATCGCCATCGCCGATTTTTAGTTTATAAAAATCAATACCGGATAACTCATCAACTGTGTCAAATAAAATGACTGGCCTTGGATTGTTGGTTTGTTCGCCGTCAACTATTTTAATTTTAAACGGCTCCGGTGGTTTGGTGTCAATTTGAATTTTAAAGCGACTGATTTTCCCCCAGCCGAAATTGTTTTTAAATTGAGCGCTAAAATACCAAATTCCATCTGTTAATTCCTCTATTTTTTTGGAAGAGATGGGCGGGTCATAAACAACACTTGGCGTACCTTGAGAATTTTTGCCAATGGAAAGCCGAACAGCGGTAATTCCTTGAGGTAATACCCAAGTAAATTGAGGGTTTGGGTTGTTATACCATTTGTCAGGATCTGGATTGGTAAGAGAAGAAATTTTAGGCGCAAGCGGCGTGCCAGAAACTGCGGAAGGGGTGTTTGTTGTTGGTTCTGGCGCTTGCTCGCTGGGAGTTGGAGAGCTTAAATTAAATTGAGCAGTTCCTAAAGTGGCCAAAATATTAGTACCTTTGCCATCGTTAGCCAAAACCGAACCAGAGGCAAAACTAACAGTAGCCGCACCGGCTGATTTCGCCTTAAAATTTACAGTAAAAACTTTTCCGCCTATTCCAATAAAACCCGGATTTAAAACAATGCCTTCAAAATTAACAATTCCAGTAGAATTAGAAAATGATGGCTCTTGAACCCAAAGAGAAAAAATTGAACCGGTTTTACTTAAAGAAGAAACTTGTAATTTATCCGCAGGAAAATCAATAACCCCAGAGGCGGCGTTTATAACTTGATCAGCGCTTGAAACCATTATGTTCACCGCTATATTGTCGTTGGTTTTGAAACTGCCGCTTTGTGGCGAAAAATACAATGTCGCGGCATTAGCCGCTCCCCCACTAATGGCAACGAATAAAACACAAATAGCAACGAATATATTCGTCGCAATTCGTCTTCTAATTCGTGGTTTTTCGTGGGCTATTTGCGCCATAAAATTTTCCTAATAATATACAAAATAATTATTCCTAATATAATTATACTCCAAATTAGATAATTTTTATACAATGTCAAAAAATTTTTAGGCCGTAAAACCGCAATTCTTTCATTGCCCAACTTATCAATTGCTTTCACATAAATAAAGCTCCTTAACTTTTGGTCTTTCAAAACATACGGACTTTCAGCAATTATCCAATTTCCATTTTCTTTCACTTCATAATGGTCTATTCCGAAATTTTTATCTTGAGTGGCAAAAACTAAAAACCACTGGCCATTAAACATTCCGATATTTTGAGCGATTTCCGGCTTAAAATCTTCCGGTGAATCTCTGTCTTCAATTTTTGGAATTGCATTTTTAGAAACAAAAATTTGCGCGGTTTTTGTCAATGTTCCTTTGCCATCATTGAGTAAAATTTTCGCATCTTTAACTTCAATAACGCTTGCCCCATCTTTTTTTGCCTCAAAAATAGCTGAAAATATAAGTCCATTTGTTTCTTGATACCCGCCTGGAATAATTCCAGAAAAAATAATTTCATTGCCACTATTTTTCGGTTCCTCCACCCAAAAGTTAATAATAGAGTTGCCGTCGCGAATTTCTTTTAAGTCCAAAATATCGGCTGGAAATACAATCTTACCCTCAACAGCGTTAATTGACTCTTGTTCTGAATTTAAAAAAACACTTGCTGAAAATTGCTCGCCCGCTTTTATTTCCTGACTAAAAACCGGCACAACAGCTAAAAACAATATAAAAATTACCAATAGCGAGATGGTCTTTAATTTTTGGATTTTGGTCATTGGGATTTATTTAGAAATTAGAAATTAGGAATTAGAAATTATGGACTGGCTAATTTTATTAGCCAGTCCAGTAGAATGCCATTATTGAAAAATCCACCAAATCCACTTTTTTGTCGTTGTTCAAGTCAATACTAGTAGGAGGCGACGGCCGTTTGTACCAATAAGCCGCTACTGAAAAATCAATAAGATTTACCCGATTATCATTGTTTGCATCTCCCTTAATTTCTATTTTTTTAATTTCTTGAACAACATTTTTCGCGCCAACCTTAAAACTAATTAAATTACTCCAACTGCTCACTATTTGATTGCCAATTGAGGCCTTGGATTTTGTATTGTGAGTTCCGTAATCAATTATTGAAGTGTCAAAATTGTATAAATAAATTCCGTCTTTATCAGAAATGGTTTTTCCAAAAAATTCTTCTTCAGAATTAACCGAAATAACCATATCCGCCTGCGGGGCTGATTGGCCAAAAATAGCGATGTTATCCCCTTTTTTAACCTCGCTTTTGTCAGTCGCAATAGTTGGGACAATAAAAATTCCACTAACATTAGTTGTGGCTCCGGCAGTTACGCTCACTGGAAAAGTTAAAAGAGAAGACCTTATGCCCTTATTATCTTCGCTGTAAAGAGAAAAAATATAATTTCCAGCGGAAAGCCCGGAAATACTTACTTGAAAATTAGCGTCAGGTCCGGCAATTGTTGTGGCTGACACTTGTGCATCTTTCAAAACCGTAACAGAACTTTTAGGATAAGCTCTTCCGCTAAAATTAACTGTTGTTTGGGGCGGGATATAAACAGAACCCCCTCCACCGCCACCCCCGCCTCCTCCCCCGCCGCCTCCGCAAGAATTAGTAGCGCAAGAAGCGGAACAAGTTAAAGGACAGGAACCGTTTGTCCCTGCATCACACTGCTCGCCAGTGTCAATTACTCCGTCTCCGCAAATGGTAATTTTAATGGTGGCGCCAATGCCTGCTGTTTGCGCTCCGAGCGCTTTTTCTACAACAAAAAAAATGCCGGTTAAAGCAAGAGAAAAAATTAAAATAACTGCCAATATTTCTTTTTTCATTCATCCCGTTAGAGACAGGGAGCGCTTTAATCTATTTCTAAGATAGCGCTTTCCCATGCCTGATTTTAAATATTCTTCTCGTGATATGGCGTCCTGTTTATTCCGAGAAGCTTCATAATAAAAAAGCTCAAAGGGGCCTCTGTTTTTAGTCCAGCCAATTGCGTTATTATTATGCTCCTTAAAGCGCTTCCGTAAATCATTAGTGAGTCCCGTATACCAAAAGTTGCTTTTCTTGCTTTGTAAAACATAAACATAATAAAAAATGTTGTCTCTAACGGGATTCATTTTTTTACAACTTTAAACGAAAGAAATTTTCTGGCAATGGACACAATAACAGCCGCTAAAATTACAGCGCCAAGAATGTAAAACCACACAGAGTATTTATTGAACAAAAAAGAAATTTTATAAAAAATTG
>Ga0265296_1000367_pt1 | contig 74023 bp, 76 predicted proteins | sample MunlanPumphouse1_FD_189073 | JGI IMG/M metagenome (GOLD analysis project Ga0265296, IMG submission 189073) | Groundwater microbial communities from a municipal landfill in Southern Ontario, Canada - Pumphouse #1 | ecosystem: Environmental > Aquatic > Deep subsurface > Groundwater | place...
CGCTCGCGCCGGAGTGCATAATTACTGTCCCTTGCAAAAAAATCATTATTTTCATATTCCACCATTCCCGCCAAAGGCGGATAAACGTGCGTCGTAGATCCACCTTCGGTGGAAATTAGACCAAGGTTAATTACTGTCCCCAATCAACTAACTCAGTAAAACGAACATAAAAGCCAAACGGATCAACTACTCTAAAATCCTGCTTGCTCCAACGTTTAAGTGTTAATGGTTGGCAATTTGTTTTGGTTCAAGCTTGTCTTTTACCTCATTCCAAAGTCCTAATACATCCGAAACTGGAATTGTTATCTCCACCGCATAGCCGCGCGGCGTATCGGACGGAAAATCTTTAAAATGCGAATGTTGTGATACTTTTTCTTTATCGCCATAAAAATTTAAATGCGTTTCACCTAAATCATCTTCCCGTTTCAAAACCAAATAACCTAAATCGCTACTGCCGCCGGAAGTTGGATCATAACGCATTTCGGTAAAACCAAACAAAGCGTAAAACTCGCGCACTTTGGCAAAATCAGGAACGTGCAATTCTATAATTAAATTATTAGTAATTTTGTTCATAACAATTAACTATACTATTCGCCTATTCGTACGAATTAGACCAGGATTAATTATTGCCTCCTATCAACCAACTCGGGAAAACTAATAAATATTGAGATGGTTACAAAACTATTTCGTAGCGAGATTTAGCAATTTTTGACCCAAGGCGAGGAAGGTAAGCAAAATGATTTGAGGCGTAATAGAATTACGGCGAAAATCATTTTGCGCAGGCCTGACGAAGCCCTGGACGAAAATAGCAAATCGCAGCAGAAATAGTTTTGTAACCATCTCATTATACCAACAACGCTAAAAAGACGAGTAAGGTAATCAAAACCAACCAACCCAAAGTGTAACCAACCAATTTAACCGCCTCTTTTTTATCACCTCCTAAGTACCATATAATCGCCCGGCCAAAAATAGTAATACCCATAATAGCGGCGGACAAAACAAGGGTTAGTAAAAAAGCCACACCCGCTAATACGCCAGCGACTTCGCCAAACAAACTGTGAGCATTGGTCATTAGTAATGCCACCAAAGCAATATAAACCGTCGCGGCTATGGCCTGGACTAAGCTATATTTGATGATTTTAAAGCTGTTCATAGGATTGGCGGTTAATCATTATTATTAGTAACTCCCTTAATCCCTCTTATTGTTAAGAGGGAAATAGGATATATGATGAAAAAGTAATTCAATAAATCAACTGACATACAAAATATTATCTAAAATTATACCTTATAAGTAACCCAGTCATCTAACCCTCCCTCTTAAAATAAGAGAGAGGTGGAGGGAGTTATTTCTTCAAAATTTCATTAAGTCTCTCTAAAACTCCTTCCAAATTGTCTGACACCTCATTATTCCAAAATCTGACAACAGTGATATCCAGACTTTTTAAATAGTCATCTCTGTTAGCATCAGAATTTTTATTGTTTACCTCATTATGTTGGCCCCATCAATCTCTATAGCTAATCTGGCGACCGGGCAATAAAAATCTAACGCATATTTAGAAACGCTATATTGCCGGTAAAACTTTAAATTATTAACTTGCTTATTTCTCAATTTTGACCAAATTATTTTCTCGGCGGTAGTCTGGTTTTTACGTAATATTCGTCTGGTCTTTTTTAAAATGGAATTATTGTAGATATTTTTCATAACTCCTCTTTTCCCCCTCTTATCTTAAGAGGGGGACTAATGAGCATGCCGGCGATGAGCTTTTTTAATACGCCAATATAAACTTTCCGTACCAGGCTCTTGTTTATTTTGCTTCATTAATTTGGCTGGGTATTTTTTAATCGTGTGTGCCAACTTGCTACGAATTATTTTTTCCGTATCAAAACCCAATAACACCGACAACTCCAACGCGTAAATCAAAATATCCGCCAGCTCTTTCTTAATATGTTCCATTTTTTCCGGCTGGCGTTTAACTTCTTCCAAACTAAGATTTTCCCATTGGAATATTTCCAACAGTTCCGCACCCTCAATCATAATAGACTTGGCTAAATCTACTGGCCGCAGGTTATGCCAACCCCGGGCTTTTAAATATTTATGAATTCTTTGTTCTAATTTTTTCATATTGTTATTCTATGTCCGTATAATTACCAATTTTGTTTTACGTTTTCTAAATATAATTTACTACATAAAGATCCTTTTCTTGCGGCCTCAATTAAATCATCAGTCACGCCCCATTTCCATTCGGAATATTGTGTTATGCCTTGCATCGCTTGAGGAACTTCAGGAACACCGTCTACAATCTCCACCTCAAACTCTTTCATGTGTAGAATATATTGTTTCCTCTCAATTTCTCCCTCATTAACAAGTTTTACAACTCTTGCTTTTATGCCCAGCTTATCTTTAGCTGATCTTATTACGGCATCCTCAAACATTTCTTCGTCTTTAAGAGAGCCTGCTGGCAATCCCCAAACATTTGGCAAACTACCGTCATCTATTGGACGCCGCACAATAAGAAATTTTGCGCGATCCGGATTATAGATGACAAAAGCTACAGAATGCTTGATTGGTTTCATATTGTTATTTGTCTAGACGCTTCTTAATTTATAGTTTAGCCCACAGGAGCAGATATCCTAACCCAGCAATAAGATGTTTAACGTACCCGGCGGCAACTAATTTTTCGTAGGCCTTCCAGACTTCACTGGGAATTTCCTGGGGAATCTGAAACCTTTTCTGTGGATAAATCTTAATCCGTTGCAGGTCACCAACCATAATGTTGATTACGTCGTCTTTAATGATTTCTTTATTGGGATAGTCTTCAAAAGATATCTCGGGTGATGTAACAACGCATTCCTTTTCTGGCCATAGTTTCCGAAAAGTGGCGTAGGCTCTCCGTTCCATGTACGGATTCTGAACAAGAATAAATTTCTTGGGATTAACATTCCTCTCGGACAACATCTTTTTTGTGAACAAGATATTTTCTCCCGTGTTCGTTGACTTATTTTCAATCAGAATTTTGTCCTTGGGTACACCCATTTTTACCGCAACTTCGGCAAATTTATCAGCTTCCGGCTCTAACCAAATATTTTTAGTCAAACTACCCAAACCGCCAGAAAATATAATCAATGGAGCATACCCATCAAGGAATAATTCGGCGCCTCTTTCCGCTACCCGAATATCACGGCTACCTAATACTAAGATACAATCAGCCTTTTCAAGTTTCTGATTCAGATGGTGATAATCCCAGACTTTTCTTGCTAATTGATGAATAGTTTCTTTTTCCATATTTATTAACTCCCCTAGCCCCTCTTATTTTAAGAGGGGGATTAGGCACTGCCACACTTTTTAATCTTATTTCCTAATCCACAGGGATTTAAAACATTTTTCCGCCCTTTGGCACTCCCTTTGTCGGAGTTAATAGTACTACCTCGCCATTTTCATCCGGCAATCCCAGTGTTAGAACTTCAGACACGAACGGACCAATCTGCTTGGGAGGAAAATTAACTACCCCAATTATTAACATTCCGACTAATTCATCTTTCGTATAATGTTTGGTGATTTGGACGGAAGACGTTTTAATGCCGATGTCCGCGCCAAAATCTATCGTCAGCTTATAAGCCGGCTTTTTGGCTTCAGGAAAATCTTCCGCTTTTATAATTTCCCCGACTCGTATATCTACTTTTTCAAAATCTTGATAGTCAATCATGGTTTTATGTCCTCCATTCCATAATATATCTTTACTTTTTTGGCATTTATACCTGACTAAAAATTAATTTCTGACAACTCATCGGCTTTAATAATCTTCTTCTCAACCGCACCGGAAAACAACCTATAAGCTAACCGTTTTTCTTTTTGATAAATCATTGGAATACCAAGAAGCGCGTTACATTTTTTACAAATCAAATTTTTATTTCCGTCTGCAAGGCTTAGAGGGATGATAATCCTATCCAGATAGAGGCGCTTAAGAATTCCTAAACCATCTTTTTGGTAGAGTAAAATCAAATTTTTACATTTCTCACAACTTAACAATAACAATCTGGAATACCCACTTCTATTTTTCTTAAATCTATCACTCTTAAAGGTAAGTTTCGTATTCATATTTAGAAACTACATTTCATAGGACTTCTCGTTTTTACTCCTGCGTCCGCAGGGATTTCTTTGCTTTCTTAATTATCTCTTTGATCAACTTTTCTTTCTTTACAGCATAAATCTCTCTTGCATCTTGATACTTTTCGGCTAATCTCTCTTTTAATCCAGAATATTTTTTTGCTATATCTTTGCGCTTGCAAAGATAATCCCTGAATAGAATCATATCTTCAGTGTAGCCGCTACCGATTTCTCCGACATGGAGATAGTGCGTCCGTTTATTCTCGCTACCTTTCGCAAAAAATAATCTTTCTTTCCTTGTATCATTTTTCTTTATCTCATAACCTATCTCCTTTAACTTTTTCTCGTAACGTCTCGCTTTTTGAAGTGATGGGACGATAAGAGCAATATCAATAATTGGTTTGGCCAGTATTCCTGGAATAGCTGTGCTTCCGACATGTTGGATTTCCAGTACATCCCGACCAAAAACTTTACTGAGCTTCTTTTGTTCATGTTGGAAACTCTGTCGCCATTTCGGGTTATACCTGACTAATTTAACTGTTCCTCGTTTTAATCCAACCATAGCTTTATTATTCCTACATTTCATAACACTTCTCGTTTTTACTCCTGCGTCCGCAGGGATTCATTTTATTTTTGATAAATTTCCATTTAGGACAATCGGATGCATTGTTCTGATTTCATCACTATAAATCATTTCAGGAATATCGTTCAACAGAAATATTTTCTTTTGCAGTATATGCGCGAATCCCATTTCAAGAAAAGAATTTCCACCAATATAATTCTTGATATCCTTCTTATCATAATTGGCGACCAATATGCAATCGCAATTATTGATTACATTCCAGTATGCCCTTATCGAATCATATTTTATCGCCCTATCAGAAAATTTTCCGTTTTCCTTTTCTTTTTTTATTTCTTCAAAAGAAAAAATACCATTAAGTATTTTCTCTGAACCAATCGGAATGCTTACCTCAAATCCCATCTTTCGAAGATCATTTGCAAGTTTTTCAATTTCATAAGTGAAGTTCAAACTTCCACAAATTGCGATTTTCATAATTTTACGCTCCGTGGCATTTTTTGTCCCAGTAGTAGTCCGCCGCGGCGGACACTTCGGGACTGCGCTACGACGTCTATAAAACAATTTTGTATCATAAATCATTTACCAAATATAAAACACTTAAGCCCCGTGACACTGCTTGTATTTCTTCCCGCTCCCATCCAACTTCGCTAAAGCTACGATGGACTCCGCTGACTTTAAATTAGTACTTGTAAATTCATTTACCATGACAATGTTTGTACTTAATTGGAGTTCCATCGGGTTTAGTCGCTCCGCACGGACAAGGATCGTTGCGGCCGACTTTGCGGCCGGCGGCATCTTTTAGTTTAACGACAGTGGAATCGCTGTGCGCCAGCGCGCCGGCAAACACACTGTCGGCCTCGGCCATGGTTTTGGCCGGACCTTGTTCGCGAATCTGCAATTTAGGCGCCACTGGCGGAGAAGCCAACGACTCCACAAACTGGGCTTTGTAAACATTATAAACTACTTCATCCTGAATACCTGCCAATAAATTCTTAAACATTTGAAAACCCTCACGCTTATATTCCACCAACGGATCACGCTGGCCATAACCTTGCAAACCAATACTGCCGCGCAAATTATCCATCGCGGTTAAATGCTGAATCCATAACCGGTCAATACTGCGCAAGAGCAAGGTTTTTTCCGCCGCGCGCATTATATCCTCCCCGTTCGGCAAATTAAGCTCACGAGCATGGGCCTGAATATGCTGTTCCAGTTTTAAGTAGGCTTCGCGCGCCAAACCGATTAAGTAATACACCAACTTATGGCGCGCCGCGGCATCACCGGAAACGTCAGCGGCCTCGTGCTCTATCGCCGTTAATTTTTTGCGGGCTGATTCGGCAATTGGGAAAATAGCGTGAACATCGGCATAAACTTTATCAATCTCCCATTTGTCAGCTTCTTCCATGGCCGTATGGAATGACACCACCTCCGTTATTTCCTTTTCCACCATCGTCATAGTTTGTTCGCGTAAAAATTGAGCGTCCCCGGCGCCGGCCTGCAAAATCTCGCGTCGACGTTTATAAATGGTTTCGCGTTGCTTGTTTAAAACATCATCATACTCCACCAAGTGTTTGCGAATATCAAAATTATTGCCTTCCACTTTTTTCTGAGCTGATTCAATTGATTTAGACACCATGCTATTTTCAATCGGCACATCCTCCGGCAAGCCTAACTTAGCCATCAGACCCTTAACCCGGTCCGAACCAAAAATGCGCATTAAATCGTCTTCCAACGACACATAAAACTGCGACGACCCTGGATCGCCTTGGCGTCCGCTTCGGCCGCGCAACTGATTATCAATCCGACGGGCTTCGTGCCGCTCGGTACCTAATACATGTAAACCGCCACTGGCTTTAACTGCCTCGGTCTCAATTGGATCGGCCGGATTACCGCCCAAAACAATATCCACGCCGCGACCGGCCATATTAGTGGCAATCGTAACCGCTCCCTGACGGCCGGCTTGCGCAATAATGGCCGCCTCGCGCGCGTGGTTTTTGGCGTTCAAAATTTCGTGTGGCACGCCCTCACGATTCAGTAATTCCGACAACAGTTCATTTCTGGCAATGGAAATAGTACCAACTAATACCGGCTGACCAGCTTCGTGGCGTTGTTTGATTTCGGCCACCACCGCCTGAAACTTGCCCATTTCCGTTCGATACACACGGTCGGCCATATCAGCGCGCACCATCGGTCGATTAGTTGGAACAGAAACCACTTCTAATTTGTAAATCTTATGGAATTCCTCAGCCTCGGTGGCGGCCGTACCGGTCATACCGGCCAATTTCTTATAAAGCCGAAAATAATTTTGAAATGTAATGGTAGCCAATGTTAAGGATTCGCGCTGAATCTTAACATTCTCTTTAGCCTCAATTGACTGGTGCAAACCTTCGGAATAGCGGCGACCCGGCATTAAACGGCCGGTAAATTCATCCACTATCAGAACCTCACCCTCGCGCACCACATAATCGCGATCTTTTTTAAACAAGGCTTTGGCTTTTAACGCCTGCTCCAGGTGATGGATAGTTTCGTAACCGCCCTCGGCGTATAAATTTTTTACACCTAACCAACGCTCGGACTTGTTAGTGCCTTCTTCAGTAAAAGTGGCGGCGCGTAATTTTTCGTCAACATTATAATCAATATTTTCTTGTAAAGTCGCAACAAACCGCGCTACCTCATAATACCGTTCCGCCGCCTCCTCGGCCGGAGCGGAAATAATCAACGGCGTGCGGGCCTCGTCAATTAAAATTGAATCAACTTCGTCAACAATGGCGTAATGCAACGGACGTTGCACCATATCCTCGGCCCGCCACACCATATTGTCGCGCAAATAATCAAAACCAAATTCATTGTTGGTGCCATAGGTAATATCAGCCTGATAAGCCTGGCGGCGCGGCACTACTAGCAAGTTGGCAAAAGTTGGATCGTCATTGGTAACGGTGGGATCGTACAAATAAGCCACCTCATGGTTAATGCAACCGACTGTTAAACCCAAACTGGCGTAAACGCGCCCCATCCAAATGGCATCGCGCCGGGCCAAATAATCGTTCACGGTTACCACATGCACGCCCTGGCGCTCCAGCGCGTTCAAATAAACCGCGCCGGTGGCGGTTAAAGTTTTACCTTCACCGGTTTTCATTTCCGCAATCTCGCCGCGATGCAAGACAATACCGCCAATTAACTGCACATCAAAATGGCGCTGGCCCAGCACCCGCTTTGCCGCCTCGCGCACGACGGCAAAGGCCTCTACCAACAAATCGTCCAAAGTTTCGCCGCGCTTTAGACGCTCACAAAAAACTTCCGTCTGCTTAATTAAAGCCTCGTCGGTTAAAACCGATATTGCCGCCTCTTGCCGGTTAATCTCCTCCACCAGCGGCTCTATTTTACTAATAACCCGAAGGTTCGGATCGCCAAATAATTTGGTTAAAAATGACATATTTTAAAAATTACTTCAGTTTAATAAAACAAACTTAACTATAATATATTTTACTACTTTTGACAACCACAATTTCAAAATAAAAAGACTGTAGTAAACAAAACCTACAGTCTTGACAAAATTATCTTTTATTAGATTTTTATAGATCGCTTGCAGTTAAAACACCGAGCTGAATATTGCCGCACAGACGACTACCTGTATATAAGCCTTCTTGCGAAGCCCAGAACTCCACAGCGCCAGTACCGTTTGTTCTAATTATCAAACTTGGCAGGGCATACCCCTGCTTACTTAAAAAGCTACATTTGGGCATTAAGTTAAGTGTACCAGATACATCAACCATATCAGATACCATTATCTCAAGAGAATTAAAAATCAACTCATATAATTCATCATAATCTTTCCCTATTCCGCTGAAATCAATCTGGCCTAATACTACTGGCTTGGACCACTCTAAACGAGTAGCGGAAATAGTTAGTGCTAGCTTGGCATACATACTAACACTAATTCTTGGTAATGATTTAGACTTTATTAACTCACCTAAACGTACTGATGGTTCAAGAGGTAAAAAATAGTAACATACCTCACCACCAATGCGGTCGATAGATGCGGCTATCTTGCCCAATATCCCAATTTCAAAAATTTGCTCGTTCATTTTAAGGTACCTCCTAACTTGTGTTTTTTATTATTTTTATTTATGATTCTGGGAATATTTCTTTTGCCCAAACCTTACAACATGCTTAATAAATAGTCAACGCCACTGCTTATATTTAAAGGGGGAACAACACTATTAAGTTGTTCCCCTTCTTTTCATTCTTGAAATAATTTTTTTGTCCCTTCATTTAAAAAATTGAACACGGCATAGTATTCATTAATTAAATGAGTAATCACTGATTTATACAAAAGACGGATTAGTATTTGTAATAAATAATTAGCCATTTCTTGATAGTCAGGTTCAGTAATAATAGTTCCATCCTGTGCCATTTTAACAATTTGTAACAATTGATTAAAATGTTCAGGCTTAGAACCAACTACCAGCTGATTTTTAACTCCTGCCATTAACATAGCCGGTCCGCCAATGTCTATCAATTCAAATTTCTCATTTTCGGTTTTATCTTTGTCGGCAAATGCCTCTGCCGTTGGATAGGGGTTAACATAGAGCAGGTCCATTGGTACCATGCCCATTTCTGCTAACTCTTCCATATGTTTTGGTTTTGCCTTATCAGCCAAAATACTGCCAAAAACCGGCTGTGATATGGTGACAATCCTGTGATCAAACTTAGGTTTACCGACAATGGTAGTAAGATCAACTAACTTAACACCATACCCGGTTAAAAAGGTAGCTGTACCACCCGAAGCGTAAATTTGGATTTCTGATTCTGCCAATTTTATGACAAAATCAACCAAAGCTTGGTCCTTTGTAAAAGACGATATTAATGCGTTTTTAATTTGCATTTTTCCTCACTTGATTGGGTTGATAAATATTTTATTTTGCCATCACTTTATCTTAACTTAACCAAAAAGTCAAACGACTTATACCCATATAAGAATAAGTCGTCAAAAATAAATCTAACTTAGATACTACAATTTACCTTTAAAAAACGAATAACCAATAATCTTATAGCCAAGCTTAGCCGCCAAAAAGTCGCCCGCCGGCTGCCCGGGAATCGGCGCCAGTTCCACAATATCAGCACCCACAATTTTTTTAGTCTTGGCTACGGCGCGCAACAAATTAAGCACCTGATACCAAGTAAGTCCGCCCGGTTCCGGCGTACCTGTACCCGGCACTAAAGAAGGGTCAAAAGCATCTATATCAACTGTTAGATACACTTGATCACTTAAGCACTTTAACACTTTAGCAATCGGTATATCTGGGGCGGGAAAGATTCTAGATTCTAACTTAGTTTTTTTAATGAACTCAATCTCTTCCTCACAAGTAGAACGAATTCCTACCGCCACCACTGGCACACCTAAATCATAAACTCGCCTCATAGCGCAGGCGTGACTATATTTAGAACCTTGGTACTCCTCGCGCAAATCAGTATGCGCGTCTATTTGCAAAACTGACAAATTCTTATACTTATTCTTTAAGGCCGCCACCACGCCCGGGGTTATAGAATGCTCTCCGCCCAAAACCAACGGCCATTTTTTAGACTGAATTATTTTAACAACTTCGTTATTAATTCGTTTGATCGTGGCCTCGGGGCCGGTCATATCCGGCTCTAATTCGCCCAGCGTAAAAAAACCCAGACGGGAAATATCTTTATCTATTTCCGTATCCCATAATTCCAGATGGCGCGAGGCTTCAATAATGGCCGCCGGGCCCCGGCCCGTGCCAGCGCCATAAGTGGTAGTGCCTTCATAGGGCACTAGTAAAATCGCCACCTTGGCCTTAGCCCAAGAAATTGGTTCCAACCCACCGTAATTATATGGCTCTTTGGAAAATTTCATTTTCATAAATTAAAATTTCAATTACTAATTTTAATCAAACCCTAAATCCCAATAACTAAATTAAGAAAAATGCTCAAATTTTAAATTTTGACCCGCCTGCCCCGCTAAGCGGGGCCTGCCAAAGCCGCTGTGTCAAACACGCTCTAGCTATAAATTAAAGTGATGAAATTTGGCGTCAATCCATCCATTAGGTAAGGCCACGGCGGGCAGGTTTTTAAATTTTAAATTTCCCATTACCACCCGAACTGACGGCCGATTTCCTCGGCCGTCTCGCGCTTGCGAGCCACCGTAATAACCCCGTTTTGAATAATAATTTTCATAGGTGACGATAATAAACAGTGGTGTGAAGCCAGCGCATCCTGATAAGCGCCGGTATCAAGCACCGCCACATAAAGTTGATCGCCATTCTCTAAATCATCAAGCCGCGGCAAGGCTATGTAATTGCCGCCGTTAGTGTACTTGTCATCGGAATCGCAAGATAGTCCGGCTAACCAGACCCGCGCTAACCGACGGGAGTTTAAATAATTAACTGGCAAAATATGCCATTTTTGATGAATCGCCCAGGTGTCTTTCAGATCATTCATAAAACTGCCATCAATAACATACCACTTCTTAGCGCTGGTGTTTTTGGTGATGTCTTTTTCACTGATAACGCGATAAATCGTAATTTGCGCCGGCGCCACTAAATAGCTTCCCCATTCAGCCAGCACATCCGGATGCGGCACATTGTTTTTGTCACAAATACTTTGGATTATCCGCAAAATTCTTTTGACAATCGCCTCGGTTGAAAACAGGGGATGTTTTAAAAAGGGCACGGGCATACCGCCGCCAATATCTATCATATCCAAACTGGGATTTTTCTTATGCAACTCCAAATATACCTGCATAGCTTTTTTAAGCGGCGTAGTGATATCTTCCACATACTCCAGTTGTTTGGAGGTATGATAATGCAGTAATTTAAGGTTGCGAATTCGACCTAACGGCAAAATATCCTCGGCTGTTAAACCAAAGCGGTTAAACTTTTTGTCCCAATGGCCATGTACCCTAACTTGCGGATCAAGCCGAATGCCAACATCGCCTTTATAGGTTGAGAGCGCGGCCAGCTCAAACTTATCTTCAATAATTGGTGTTATTGATAAACCTTTATCTCGTAATTCACTAATCAAAGATAAATAGTGATTGGTTTTAGGCCCGTTGCATATCACCCGAATTTTACTGGAGAATTGCCCTTGTTCCCATAAGCGCTTAACCAGCCACAACTCATTGGCGCTGGTGACTTCAAGATTGGCGCCTTCCGATAAAATTGGCAGAACGAATTCTTTATTTTGGCTGACTTTCATTGGATAATGATAAAAAAACTTGCCGCGGTAACGGTAGGCCTTTATCCAATGATTAAAAATATTAGTCAAATCGCTTAAACGCCGCTCAACCACAAACGGAAAGGCTATTTCCAAAGGGCTGCCAAATTTTTTGACAAGTTCCCACAGATTGTATTGATAATTTCCTTCCTTAACTATCAATTGGCCATCTTTATTCAGGTCGTAAAAATCAGTATTAACTTCCGGCCGATTAAGCCTCCACAAATTACGGTAGTATTTTAGTTTAGTCATCTTAACGGACAATTAACTATAAAACCCTTTAACGGATAATGAGATGGTTTCAATTAATTATAAGACCTTCCCGCGCAACTGGCGACGTCGTTCCAACTTACCCTTAACCTTAGCAATCTGGCGCTCAAGTTTAGGAATAATCATATCTATAGCCTCGTGCATATCAGCCGCTAGATATTCAGCGTTGATATCCGGACCCGGCACCTCCACTTTGACATCCACCCGATTAGTAAAAGCCGCCTGCCGCGACCGCTCCACGCTCAATTCTACCCGCACCCGGACTATTTGCCGCCAAAACCGCGCCAGCTTGGTAAACTTAGCGGTGGCGAAAGTTTTCAGGCTGGGGGTGAGTTTAAAGTTTTTCGCGCTGATAATCAAATTCATCAAATATCATTAACAACTGATGCTTATAAATATAAAAGAAACCGCTGGTAAATGCAAATAGTGGATAACTTAGCCGAATTTTAAAGGTATTGCCGCCATAAATTTGACAGTAGTAACGGTATGGGGTTAAGGTAAATTACCAACAAAAGCCAATTAAAATGAAATTTAACAATCTAAAAATGTCAATAACAACAAATATATGAGGAAACTAACTATGAAACATGGAAAAATCAAAATATTTTCAGGCAATGCCAGTCGTATTTTGGCAAAAGAAATTTGTATCCACCTGGGAATACAACTCAGCCAAGCCGAAGTAGGGCGTTTCAGCGACGGCGAAGTTAAAATAAAACCACAGGAAGAATTCAGAGATTGCGACGTATTTATCATTAATTCAACTCAACCACCGGCTGAAAATATATTCGAGTTGGCTTTGTTGGCGGATGCCGCCATCGGCTCATCAGCCAGTCGCGTAACTTTAGTGATTCCCTATTTAGGTTATAACCGCCAAGATAGAAAAGATAAACCTCGAGTACCAATGAGCGCACGATACATCTGCCAGATGTTATCATTGACCGGGGCCCAGCGCGTACTCCTCCTTGATCTACACTCAGAACCAACTGCTGGATTTTTTGATCGTCATATAGTTGTTGATCATTTGTACAGCTCAAAAATCAGCGTTGATTATCTTAAATCGCTTTTAAAAAACAATTTTGTGGTAGCGTCTCCAGACAAAGGTGGTACAGCGCGGGCTGAAGCCTATTCTAATAGACTCGGATTATCCGACTGCGTTGTCTTTAATAAAAGGCGTCCCAAAGAAAATGAAGTTGATGAAAGCTCAATTAAAATAATCGGGGATGTAAAAAATAAAGATATCCTCTTTGTCGATGATATAATTGATACGGCAAAGACAATCATTGGTGACGCCAAAGCAGCTAAAAAAGCAGGCGCTAAAAATCTCTACGTTTTTGGCACTCATGGACTTTTTTCCGATAACGCAATTGCCAAACTGGATAAAAGTCCGATTAAAGAAATAGTTATAACTGACACTATTTACCACAAACCGGAAGAATTAAAAACCAGTAAGATTAAAATTACCGTACTATCGGTAGCACAACTACTAGCCCAGGCAATTCACCGTATTCACGAAGGAGAATCAGTCTCTTCTTTGATAATTTGATAATATGAGTCAAAAAAAGAGAGTCGAAACTAAGACTCTCTTTTAATTTTTACCCTCGAGTAACAAAAGAAACCTAGCCTTTAGGTCGGGGGGGCTTCACTTGCCTTAGAATCCTAAATACCTCACTTCCTCCCGCAACTGAATGCCGTATTTATCGCGTACTTGCTGCTTGATGTAGGATATCATCGTTATCACATCCTCGGCCCGGCCCGTGCCGGTGTTAACCAGATAATTGGCATGGTTGTCGGAAATTTTTATGCCGCCGATCGTTTTGCCTTTTAACCCGGCGCGATCAATCAGCCAGCTGGCCGGCAACAAACCGCGGCTGATAAATTGCTCCAGCTTTTCCTCGCCCGCAAATTTTTGCCTAATCTCGTCGGCATTAGTTATCGGCACATTGGTAAATATGCAGCCGGACGACGGCAGATGATACGGTTGATTTTGCCGCGCGGCCATATATATTTTTACCAGTTCCTGACTGGCAGCTTTATCGCCCGGTTCAAGCTCAAAGGCCGCGCTCAAAATAACATCGTTGTTATGCTTAAACAAAGAATCGCGATAGCTGAACTGGCAATCATCGCGGGAAATATGAATAAGCTTGTCATCGCGGAATATCACCACCTCTTTTACCCAATCGCCGATAAAACCCTTGTTAGCCTGCGGCTGACCGGCGTTACCGTAAATCGCTCCGCCGACTGACCCCGGCACGCCGACCAGCGGCTCAAACCCGCTTAACGACGCGGCCACGGTTTTTTGCACCAAAAACGCTAAGTTGACGCCCGCGTCAGCCACAACCTTGGTACCATCAATTTTGTAATCTTCATTTTTAACTTTAATAACCAAGCCGTTAAAACCCTGGTCATTGACAATTACATTAGTTCCGCCACCCAAAATTATCACCGGAATCTTTAATTCCATCGCCACTTGGTGAACCTTGATTACTTCGTCGGCGGTACGGGCCATAAAAAAATATTTGGCCGGCCCGCCAATTTTAAAATTAGTGTGATTGGCTAACGGCTCGTTAATCAACAAACCGTCACCTAAATTATTTTTTAACTCCAAGGATACATCCATAGTTAGCAAATAGCAATTGGCTGATAGCTTAAGGGCAACTGGCAAAATTATATATTTGAAACGCATTATAAGCAATGGTTTAAAAACTAAAATAAATTCAATAATCAACAAAAAATGCGCCACCATGATTATGGAACAATAAATTCAATGATTAATTTTGTCTTAACCTAGCCAAAATAAATTATTATGGTTCCACGACTGTTGACAAGTTGGGGTTTGGGGTGTATGATAGTAGGTTAAAAATTTAATTGTCAATTTGGCGCGGGCCGTGCTTGTCCTGTGAGCCACAGCCAGCAAAAGGTGTTTACCTTGATACCGGTTTACAAGCACACACGAAATGCGGTTCCCCACAACAGTCGCGCAGCGATACAACGGGAAGCAACGCAGTTTATGAATGTTTATGATACTGGTATCTGGGCAAACACCTTTTTAAATAAAAGAATTTAAAATGATTTTGCCAGAGACATCAATACCTTGGAATGCTACTATTCTGGCGCTAGCAACGATGACTGCAATAATAAGTTTTAAAAAGACCACAAAATAACCCCTTTGCGCATACCGAGTTGGGGAATAAGTCAAATTTAATTTGCCATTCCCTCCCACCCAAACCTACAAACCTTCGCCGGTTTAGGCGGGAACCTTAACAAATATTGGCCCTTACTAACTTGGAGGGGGAACAAAGTTATAAGCGACGGATTGCGGCTGGTGTGAACTAGCTTAATCCGTATTACTTATAACCGAGCTTAGTGAACTTCGGTTCAAAACTAGCTCACTGTTGCCCTCCGGATTAGTAAGGACAAATCATAAATAACAAAAATAGGAATTTAAAAAATGAAAAAGCTAAACAAAATATTTTTTTGGCTATTAATAATAGTCTCGGCAATTTCCTTTCCGGGATACAAAACAGCCTGCAGTTGCGCAGACTTCTTGTTGCCAGAAGCAACTTTCAACTTCCAGGTTAATAATCGCTCCAAAGATGTGATTACCTGCTGGATATTCAGTGATCAACTTGGACTATTCAAACCGGGTCAACTTGCTACTTTTAATAAAACCTACGACGCCGAGCATTATCCCTCGGTAGCTGATTATAAACTGGATGCTTATTTCACCGCCCGCAATGAACGGACTGGCAAGTTGAGTAAGGCAAAAAAAATTCTGCTGACAACGCGGAAAATTGAGTTAATTGAATTCAGTGACAATGATTTCTAAATATACCGGAGTTAAAATGAAATCTTTTATTGGCCTATTTTATGATGAAGTCAAACATAAGGGCGTTAAGGTGGTCATCCAAGAAATTGATGACGACGACGTTATTAGCGCTCTAATAGAAAAACATCGTCGCGGCTACAGCGGTTTGTTAGAAATTGAACCGTCGGAAATGGAATTCATCAAAAAACTGTCAGCCGCTGAACTTGAAAAATTTCGTAACATCATTGGCCAGTTGGCATACAAGGCCCTAAATGATGGCAGACTTATGGCTTAACTTTAAAAACAAACCAACGCCTCCTCCAAGTGCTGGCAACTAACCAGCACTCCCTTCTTAAGCTCACGATTAACTCGCGGTTTTAAGAAGTCACCAAACTTCTGCCCCTACGCGGAAGTTTTTTGTTTACTATTTTTTCTCCTTTGTATTTTTGTATTATCGTGTTAACCACGCATCACAATGGGTGCCTGGCACTGCACATTGATACAAAGAAAAATAGTCCAGTTATACCACAGACTACGCTTCCTCCCCCAGCCTAAAAACTGGGGTTCCTATAGACGACTGACTAGGATATTTTGTCAAACCCGTAAGTCCTGAATAAATTAACGACGCAAACAGCCGATTCATTTTGAATCAGCTATTTTATTTGTAAAAACTCATTAGTAAAATTGCTCCGCTGCGGTGACCGGATTTATTTTACTAATGATAATTCAGTTTAAAGAAAAGACAATCACGCCAGCTAACGAGCCTGACGAGCGCTGCCGAAACAAGCGGCGCTGTCAGCGCCGCTTGTTTCGTAATTCGTATTTCACCCTGCGGGTGACCACCCGCCATTCGGCCTCGACGAGTTCGACAGAGGTTCACTCCAAGTCCTCATGGCCAAGAGGTAGAGCGACTTGATTCGTAATTCGGATTGCTATTAACGCGCAAAACTAACTTCAGGGAATTATGTCCGGCCGGACATATTTCCCTGAAGCATCTTGCGGCGAGGTGAGTGAATTTACTCTCCCTTGTTCACCTTTTTGAGGACTACGGCAACCCGCCATCGGCCTCTTATAATTGATGATTACTGCTTAGTGCTGTAGTTTTCTATTTAATAGCATCGTTTACTTTGTACAGGCTTAGGCAGGCGGGGGGGGGAAATTCCGCCGAGATACCATCCCCCGGTACTTCGGGATGGAACTTTATTTATTTAAACTCGCTGCCGCTGGCCAAGCCGAACTTTTTTATCAGTTCCTCCCCGACTTTCCATACATCCCCGGCCCCCATCGTTATCACCAAATTAGTGCGGTCAACGGTGGCGATTAAATACTCGGTCGCGGCCGCAATGGTTGGCTTATGAACAACGTCGGGATTATGGCTTTTAATGGCCTCAACTAAATTTACCGAAGTGACCGCTCCGTTTTTTTCCCGAGCCGATGAATACACGTCCAGCACAATAACCTCGTCGGCCTCGCTAAAAGCTGTGGCAAAATCAGCCAGCAAGGCGGCGGTGCGGCTAAAAGTATGCGGATGAAACACCACCCGAATTTTCTTATACGGATAATAAGCCCGCGCGGCTTTTAAAGTCGCAATAATTTCAGCCGGGTGATGGGCATAGTCGTCAACTAAAGTAACGGCATTATTCAACCGACCCTTAATCTCAAACCGCCGCTTCGTGCCCTCAAACGACGCGATGGCTTGGCGAATAATTTCCATTTCCACTCCCAGTCGCCGGGCGCCAGCCATCGCCGCCAAAGCGTTAGCCACGTTATGCCCGCCAATTAAACGCCATTGAAAAATACCGTGATACTCGTCACCCTCGTTTACGGAAAAATGCCACTTCCCCTCCTCCAGCCACATTCGCCGCAATGTCCAGCGGCCGGCGGTTAAACCGTAAGTAACCAACTGTTCCGGTTTTAAACCAGCCTGCGCCACCGCCTGCCGAATATTTTCATTATCATAGCAAGCCACCACAAAACCCTCGGCCGGAACTTTTTTTAAAAATTCAACAAACGCTTGCGTGTAATCCGCCGCGGTTTTAAAAAAATCCGGATGATCCCAATCAAGACTGGTTAAAATTACCGCCTGCGGTGAAAAAAATTTTAATTTATTATGATACTCGTCCGCCTCAAATACCAGCCACTCGCCGCTGCCAATCAAGGCATTGCCGTTAAACTGAAAAACTTCCGAGCCGATTAAAGCCGTTGGCGACAGCCCGGCAGTTTGTAAAATATGCGCCAACAGCGCCGAGGTGGTGGTTTTACCGTGACTGCCCGCTACGGCCAGACTTTTATACTGACGGGTGAGTTCTCCGACGATCTCGGGGTAAGTTAAAACCTTAAGACCTTTGACGCTGGCGGCTTTAATCTCAACATTGGTATCATCATAGGCGGTGGAATGAATAACCAAATCAATTGTTCGGTCCAGATGTTGCGCCGCAAAACCCTCATTAACCTCTATACCGGCGCGCGCCAAAACCTTATCCGTAAAAAATTTTTCCGCCGTATCGCTCCCCCACACGGTTTTACCATGAGCTTTCAGAATCTGCGCCAGCGCGGTCATACCGACACCCTTAATGCCGATCATATATATATGTTTTGCTGAATCTAATGTGGACATAGTTCAAATTTTAAATTCTAAATTTTTAATTCCTGCCCGCTCCGTCATGGCTTCGCCAGATCTCGTCGTCGCTACGCAAGATCTCGCGAAGCGAGACAGAGCGATGACTAAGCGGGGCCCGCCGCTAGCCTTACCCGATAGCTGAACCGATACCAGACTACAATACTTTTATTTATAGTTAGAGCGTGTTTGACACAGCAGCTTTGGCAGGCGGGTTTAATCAATTTTACTAATTCGTGATTCGCTAATCGTTCTTCGCTACTCGTATTTAATATACGAACCCGCGAGTTGCGAAGCCACGATAAACGATTATTAATTATTAAATTAAAATTCAATAAAAATTTAAAATTGCCTGCCCGCCGCTCGCCTCATTCAATTAACTGATTGCTATAAAATTATAGTACTAATATTTATAGTTAGAGTTTATCCAAAACATAAGCTTTGGCAGGCGGGTAAATTAAAAATTACCTTGCTTTATTCCGTTGTAATAAACCAATTATCTGCGCAACTATTTTTTCAGCGGCGTCATTATTCAGCAATTTGTGTAAATTGCTTCCAAGTGTAACCGCCGCCTCTGACAACAAAAGCTGTCTTAGAGTATCAACAAACATCTCAGCCGTCAAGCTATTTTGCGGCAAAACCGCCGCCGCCTGGTTCTGTTTGAGCCAAGCCGCGTTGTCCTCCTGATGCGTATCGGGAATTGGTATTACGATAGTTGGTTTACTGGCGGCCGCCAACTCACTAATGGCTCCCATACCGCCCCGGGTGACTGCCAAATCAGACGCCGCGATTAAGGTTATCATATCATTTGACAACGGAACTGATAAATAATTTTCCCGCTCTCTCTCCTCGCCTTTATGCAAACCGGTCAGATGAATAACTTGGCTGAATTCGGTTAACTGTTTGATGGTGCGCGAAATCAAGCCGTTGATATAAACGGCGCCGGTGCCGCCGCCCATTATCAATAAAGTCGGCCAATCAGGCTTAAGACCAAGTTTAATTCGCGCCGCGGCCTGATTGGGTAGGTCGGCAAAACCTGGCCGCACCGGATTGCCGGTTAATACCGTTTTGCGCGCGGGAAAATTAGCAACCGCTATCGGCCAGGCGACAGTTATTAAATTGGCTGCCGGCGTCAGCAACTTATTGGCTAAACCGGACCGAACATCAGCTTGATGGATAAGTTGCGGAACACGATAACACCAGGCGGCCCAACCAACCGGCACGGCCACAAAGCCGCCGGCTGACATTACAAAATCCGGGCGCTTAAGGCCAAACCGCCAGAGCGCCGCAAAAAATCCCCGCCCAATTGAAAACAAATCAGTCAGATTGCGCCAACTCCAATAACGGCGGAACTTTCCGGCCGGAATGGCGACAAACTTCCAACCCTTGAACTTGATAAGATTTTTTTCCGGACCAGCTTTAGTCCCCCACCATTCAATCCGCAAAGACGGCTCTGATTTTTGCCATACTTCAGCCACGGCAATCAGGGGTGTAACCGAACCGAGCGTACCGCCGCCCACACAAACCAGCTTCATAATTTTTTATGGTTTAATTTACCAGACCGCGAAATATTGGTTAAAATTCCAATCGCCGCCAAAGCGGTCATTAGGGCGGTGCCGCCGGCTGACACCAGCGGCAAAGGCACGCCGGTCAAAGGCAGAATATTCAGCATTGACGCCATATTAATACCAGTTTGCCAGGCTAACCACGACAATATTCCCACTGCCAAGTAGCGCCCAAAATCATCCGACGCGAAACGAGCAATTTTAAAACCGCGCCAAAAAAACATAATCAAGATGGTAATAAAAATAGTGGTAAACACAAATCCCAACTCCTCGGAAATTACCGCAAAAATCGAATCGCCCGTCACCTCTGGTAAATATTGATACTTTTGCCGCGAATAACCCAGGCCCACCCCAAAAATTCCGCCGGAACCAACCGCCAGTAAGGCTTGATTAATGTGATAACCAATTCCCTGCGGATCCAGACTTGGCTGCAAAAATACCGCCAGCCGCCGCGCCCGGTAGCCAACCTTTGTTATAACCAGCCATAAAGCCGACATCCCCAGCGCCCCTAACAAACCCAAATGAATCCAGTTGGCGCCGGCCACAAAAAAAGTCATTACCGCGCTCACGCCGATTACCGACGCCGTACCCAAATCATTTTGCGCCAGCATTAAAGCCAGTACCGCCCCCAGCACCAAAACAAACGGCAGTAACCCTTTTTTAAAATCTTTTATATTATCAGCCCCCTTGCCATCAAGCCACGAGGCCAAATAAATCAAAAATGTCAGCTTAACCAATTCGCTCGGCTGAAACGAAAAGGCTCCCAAATGAATCCAGCGCGTGGCGCCGCCGTACTCAAAGCCGAGTCCGGGAATAAACACCGCCAGCAGTAAACCAACCGAACCAAGCAGCGCCGGCAAGGCTAATTTTTTTAAATTCTGATAATTCCAGCGGCTAAAAAAAGAAAACGCCGCCAAGCCTGGCAACAAACCGTACAGCAACTGACGTTTTAAATAATAGTAGCTGTCGCCAAATTTTTGATAACCTACAACTGAACTAGCGGAGGTTAAAAATACCAAGCCTAACACCACCAATACTCCCGCCAGCGACAACCAAACATAATCCGGCGGTGAAGTTTTTTTATTTAAACTGGCTCCTGTTAAATTCATAGCGATTATTTAAGGGCTTTAATTAATTTAACAAATTGCTCTCCCCGATCAAATTCATGCTTAAACAAACCAAAACTGGCCGCCCCGGGCGACAATAACACGGTGCCGCCCGGCGGACTGATAAGCCGGGCAAACTTTACCGCCGCCGCCATCGTGCGCGCCAAAAAAATTGATTTATAGCCGCGTAAGGCGGCCTGCAATTTAACAGTCGCGGTTCCCGGCAGCAATATTAAACCGACTTCGGATTTTTTTATAGCCGCGGCCATCTTGCCGTAATCAAGTTTTTTATCAGCCCCGCCGGCAATCAAGGTTATGTTTTGTCCCGCCAGCGCCGCCAGCGCCGCTTGGGTCGCCGCCGGCGCCGTCGCCGTGGTGTCGTTATAAAATTTAACGCCCCGCCACTCGCGCACCAGTTCCAGGCGGTCGCGCAAACCGGCAAAATTCTTAACGCCTTGTCTAATTCGGCTAACCGGCACACCCGCGACATAAGCCGTTAAAGCGGCCGCCAACGCATTGGCTAAATTATGCTGTCCTAACATTTTAAGGTCCGACAATCTGAACAACACTTGGGGCGACTCGGCGCCCTTAACTAAAATGTCAGGGCCGTCAACATAGACGCCGCGTTCCACCGGATTGAAAACGGAAAACCAGTGCACCAAACCGCGGGCGGCCATGGCCATTTGCCGCGTTATTAAATTGTCGTAGTTCAAAATCAGCTGGTCACCCGGGTCTTGCCAGCGAAAAATCTGCGCTTTGGCTTGCGTATAATTAAGAAACGAACGATAGCGATTAAGATGGTCTGGCAAAACATTGGTAATCACCGCTAGGGGAATCCGCAGTTTATGCCGGCCGACTAATTCCAACTGCCAGCTGGACAACTCCAAAACCACTGGCGTAGTTGGCTTAATTTTATCCAAAACACTGAACATGGCAACGTCGCGAATGTTTCCGGCCACTACTGCATTAGGCTGCCATAATTTGATAATTGCGCCCAACAAACTGGTAGTGGTGGATTTACCCTTGCTGCCGGTAATCGCGATTAATTTAGTGCTGGGACATAGTTTTAAAAACAAGCTCGCCTCGTTTTCAATATTAATTTTTTTTTGCCGCGCCGCCTGCAAAATCGATAAATTGGCCGGCACGCCCGGATTTTGCACAATCATTTGACAGCCGTCTAACAGCGCCAGTGGGTGTGAACCCAAAACCAAGCGGTATTTTTTAGCGCCGAGTTGACGCAGGCTGTTGACTAATTCGGCCCGGCTTTTGAGATCGCTAATGGTTAGCTGGGCGCCTTGTTGGAGTAACCACCGCGCCACCGCCACGCCACCGCCGTGCACCCCTAAGCCCAATAGCAAAACTGGTAAATTTTTAAAATTTATCTCTACCATGGAAGCCTTAGTTAAAACCCTTATCCAATAAAGCCACAATTACACCGATCACTGCCGTAACCCCTGAAATCACCCAAAACCGCATCACAATTTTCGGTTCTGACCAGCCAATCGCCTCCAAATGATGATGGAGCGGAGCTGATAAAAAAACTTTACGCCCGCGCAATTTTTTTGACAAAACCTGTATTATAACTGATAGCGATTCAACCACCAACAACCAACCGATAATCGGCAACAATAAAGCGCTATTGGTCAGCATCGCCACGATTCCCAACGTTACCCCCAGCGACATCGCGCCGGTGTCACCCATAAAGAATCGGGCCGGATTAATATTGAACCACAAAAACGCCAGCAAACTTCCGACAATAACCCCGCAAAAAGTAGCCAGATCATATTTGCCCTGCAAAAACGCAATCGCGCCAAAGGCGCCAAAGGCCGCCAGCAGCGTACCGCCGGCCAAACCGTCCAAACCGTCAGTCTCGTTGACCGAGAAAGCGGTCGCCACGATAATAAAAATAAAAACCGGGATATACCACCAACCAATGTCAAAATTTCCCACGAACGGAATATGAATAATGCTCCAGTTAAGTATTGACGGCGAATAAAACCACCAGGCGCCGACCACAGCAATAGCGGTGTAAATCAACAAGCGATGGTAAATATTCAAACCGCCGCCGCCGAAGATGCCTTTGCCTTTGACATCCAACCAGTCGTCAAACAAGCCAACAATGGCTGAGGCTACCAGCGCGCCCAACGGCAACACGGTTTCAGCGCGCGATAAAAAATTAAAATGAATAACCCCAATCAAATCCAGATAAAAAAATAGCAACGACAAAACCAGCGTCGTCACCCACACCAACAGCCCGCCCATAGTCGGCGTGCCGGCCTTGGCTTGGTGCAACGCCGACATTATCGGCGCGCTGTCGGCGGCGCGAATTTTTTTGCCAAGTTGATATTTATATAAAAAATTAGTCAACAACGGCGTCCACAGCAAAGCCACCACAAATGAAACCGCCGTCAACAATAATATTTCTAAAGCCGCCAGGTTATTCATAATTTAACTATTAAGCCAAAATAATAAAACCGTCTGCCCTAAAAACCCCAAACTAATAAGACAACTTAACCACAGCCAGACTTGTTTTAGTATAAGTGTTCGGCGTCCGACTGAATAAGCCAGCGCCACATTAATCAAGGCAAAACCGGTGGCGGTCAGCGGTAATAATATTAACGACAAATTATTTTCCACCCAGTTCGGCCCCAAGGCCACCGAATAACGTATAACACTGAAGTTATCGCGGCTTGGCCAATTATAAAGTACTAGCCACCAATTAGCCGCCAAAATAATGATATTTAAACCAATAGCGCCAGTAATGCCGGGTTGCCGCCAAAAGGCTCGCCAGGTTTCACGACGCCATTGCCAAAAATAATTAAATGACCACATAAACTATATTAATTGTAGTTGAAAGGGGGGGGTTTAGGCAAACTAAATAGTCTAATTAAATTGTTAAACCGGACAATCTTTGATATACTCAAGTCAAGCTGGGCGCCAAATTAAAATGGCTCGGCCAAGTGAAACTCCATCCTCCTTGGCGGATAGCATCTTCATGTTCTGCGGCGCCCGTCCTCCGTCCTCCCAAGGAGGACTACGGAGGATGGAGAACCCGTTAAAGCCTATCCTCCTTGCCTACTGAAACCATAGTCCCGATGTACAAAAAGGACGAGGGCCGGGCGTTCACCTTCTTGAGGACGGTAGCAGGTAAAACAACTGATATTATAATGGACCGGTTATGCTAAACCAGGATTATGTAACCAAAATAGCTTTAGACAACAAAATAATCAGTCCGGTTGATCTAAAAAAAATAAAGGCTGAACTCAAAAGCGGTGATTTGAATCTGGAAGATTATTTGATAAAAGAGCGCTTAACGACGGATGAGGCGCTGTACATGTTGCTGGCCAAACGGTTTGATTTGCCGTTTGTTGATCTTAAAAATGTCACAATCCGCAAAGACATCCTGCTGGCAATACCGGAGCCGATTGCCCAAACCCACCAAATTGTGGCTTTTGATAAAGATGACAAGTCAATCAAAATTGCCACCACTGATCCGGATGATTTGCAGACTTTTGAATTTATTGAAAAAAAATTTGGCCTGAAGGCGGAAATTCACCTTACCAGCCCAACTGCCATCCGCGAGGTTCTTAAACAATACCATAAAAGTTTAAGAGCTGAATTCGCCGAAATAACCAAAGATGATAAAACCGCCGATCCGGCCCGCGCCGGCAATGATTTGCAAAAATTAGCAGAGGATTTGCCGATTGTCCGAATTGTCGACACCCTGCTGGAATACGCCATATTTGAACGCGCTTCCGATATCCACATTGAACCAACCGAAGCCGAGGTTATTGTCCGCTATCGGGTTGACGGCGTGCTGCGCGACGTGATGACTCTCCCCAAAGCCGTACAACCCGGTTTAACCGCCCGCATTAAAATTTTGTCTAATTTAAAACTGGACGAACATCGCCTCCCCCAGGACGGTCGTTTTAAAATTAAAACTAAGGAGTACGAATTTTCTTTCCGGGTATCAATTATCCCGGTGTTTGATGGTGAAAAAATCGTTATGCGCCTGTTGCAGGAATCAGGCCAAGTTCTAACCCTGGAACAACTAGGTTTTCAAAAAAGTGTTTTGCTTAAAGTCAAACGCAACATTAGTAAACCGCACGGCATGATTTTGGTTACCGGTCCCACCGGCAGCGGTAAAACCACTACACTCTACTCCGTTCTGAATGTGCTCAACACGCCCGAGGTTAATATTTCAACGGTGGAAGATCCAATAGAATACCGCATGCCGCGTATTAACCAAAGCCAGGTTTCACCGCGCACCGGCTTTACTTTTGCCGCCGGCTTGCGCGCCTTGTTGCGGCAAGACCCCAATATTATTATGGTCGGTGAAATTCGCGACATGGAAACAGCCGAAATTGCCATCCACGCCGCCATGACCGGTCATTTGGTGTTATCTACCCTGCACACTAACGACGCGGTTGGGACCTTGCCGCGCCTGTTGGATATGGGGGTAGCGCCATTCTTGGTGTCATCAACCGTCAACGTTATTGTCGGCCAGCGTTTAGTGCGCAAAATCTGCCAAAATTGCATTGTTTCCTACAAACTGACTGGTAAAAATATTGAGGACATTGACAGCCAACTCAACCTAAAAGAATTAATGGCTGATTTAGCGAAAGAAGGCGCGGTCGCCTCGATTAACCAAAAAATTGAGAGTATGTTATTTTACCGCGGCAAAGGCTGTAAGCAATGTAATCAGGAAGGGTATCGCGGACGAATCGGCATTTATGAAATTTTTGAAGTTGACCCGGAAGTGGCTAATTTAATTTTAAACCGCGCGCCCTCGCAAGAGCTGTTCAAGGCGGCTCGCAAACAAGGTATGATAACCATGTTTGAAGACGGCTTTATCAAGGCTAAAGCCGGCATTACCACCATTGAGGAAGTGCTGCGGGTAACGCGTGAATAATATGAAGTTCAAATACACGGCCCGCTCAACGGCGGGCGAAACCGCGCACGGCCAAATGGAGGCCGAATCGGAGATTGAGCTTAAAAATATGCTGGCGGAGCAAAATTTGAGTTTAGAGGATGTTGCCACCGTAACGGAACCGGTAATCAGGCAACAAGTTAAGTACGGTCTGTTCCAAAAAATATCAGTTGTTGATAAAATATTTTTTGCCCAAAACTTGCAAGTTATGATTCGGGCCGGTTTACCGATGGCCGCCGCCCTTAAAACCTTAATTGACCAAACCGAAAATAAATTGCTTAAAAAAATTCTGAACGACATTAACGACCACGTGGTACGCGGCATAACATTATCAGACGCCTTAGCTCGCCATCCTAAAGTTTTTTCCGAACTTTTTGTCAATATGATCAGAGCCGGTGAAAAAAGCGGCAAACTGGAAGAAGTGCTCGGCCAAGTAACTGTCCAACTGCGCAAAAACCACGCTTTAATCGCCAAAGTACGCGGGGCGCTAACCTACCCCATTATCGTTATTATCGCCATGATTGGCATTGGTATTGGTATGATCGTATTTGTAATCCCTAAAATAACCGACATTTTTTCCGAGGTAAACGCGACCTTGCCCTTGCCCACCAGAATTTTAATCGGACTAAGCAATTTTATCATCAATAATGGTCTGCTGGTAACGCTGGGAGTGATTATTTTAATCTGGCTATTTATGCGCTTTATTAAATCAAAGCGCGGACGTCATTTGTGGCATCGTCTCCTGCTTAAACTGCCGGTTTTAAATTCAATTTTAAAAAAAATTAATTTAGCCAGCTTTTGCCGAACCTTTTCGTCGCTTATTAAAACTGACATTCCAATTGTCCAAGCTTTCAAAATTACGGCTTCCACTATTAACAATGTCATTTATCGTGAAGCTATTGACAATATGGGCGACCAGGTCCGCCAGGGCGTGCAAATTGCCTCCATCCTGCCCCAATACCCGATGTTGTTTCCGCCGCTGGTTGTGCAAATGATAACAGTCGGCGAGAACACCGGCTCACTGGATAAGTTGTTGGAGGAATTAGCCGGTTTTTATGAGGAGGAAGTTGACCAAACCATGTCCACTTTATCAACTATCATTGAACCTTTATTAATGATTATCCTGGGTATTGGTGTCGGCAGTATGGCGGTTGCCATTATTCTGCCGCTCTACTCGTTAACGCAAAGCATCTAAATAAGGACTTACGCGTTTGAGCCAAGTTCGAGGCAAAACCGAGCATTTGAGCGAGCCGTAGTAAAACTACGGTGAACGAAAAGCGGAGGTTTTAACGAAGAAATTGGCCAAAGCCGCTTGAGGGGTCGTCCCTGCGCCAGCCCGGCAAGCGGCAAGCGCGTAAGTCCTATAACAAGGAGATTGATTATGCGCCAAAGAGAGGCTAGACATTACCCCCCTGGGTTTACCCTGATTGAAACCTTGGTTGGGATAGCGTTATTCGCCATAATTGGCAGTGGTATTTTTGGTATTTTTACTAACCTGTCCCGTCTTAATAAAGTCGGCCAAATAAAAGCGGCCCAGGCCGCGGTGGGTAAAGAGTATTTAGAAATCGCGCGCAACCTTAGTTATGGCGACATTGGCGTTAGTGGTGGAATTCCCAGCGGCATCTTGCCTTCACAGCAAACCGTAACGCGGGGCGTAAACCAATTTAACCTGCGCTACACTATTCGTAACATTGATGACCCGTTTGACGGCACGATTGGCGGCTCGCCCAACGACACCTCGCCCGCTGATTATAAGCAAGTCGCGGTGGAGGTAACGTGCGTTAATTGCGGCGCCATTACCCCGCCCGCGGCGAAATTTTCCACCTATATGGCGCCCAAAAATCTGGAATCAAACACTAACAATGGCGCCCTACTTATCCAAGTTCTAAATGCCAATGGCCAACCAGTCGCCGGCGCCAACGTTCATATTGCCAACAGTCAAACTATACCTCCGGTTAATTTGGACGACACCACTAATAATAACGGTATTTTAATTATAGTTGACGCCCCGCCCGGCAACGAATCTTATCATTTGGTCGCCAGCAAAGCCGGTTATTCCACTGACCAAACTTATTCGCCGACTGATCCGGTAGTTATAAATCCGGTCAAACTTGACGCCACGGTAATCGCCCAGCAAGTCACGCCGCTAAGCTTGGTGATTGACAAACTAAGTAACTTAAATGTGGCCAGTATCAACAGTTCCTGCGCCGCTGTGGCAAACGTTAATTTTAATTTGGCCGGCAGTAAATTAATCGGAACTAATCCTGATGTTTATAAATATCGGCAAGACCTGTCAACCGGCGCCACTGGTATAAAAAATTTAACCGCGATTGAGTGGGACAGTTACAATCTTACTCTTAATGATTCAACTTACGAAAGTACCGGTTTTATTCCGCTGCCGCCGATTAATTTAGCGCCTGATTCCACCCAAGACGTTAAAATCGTGGTTCGTGCCGCCACGCCGCACAGCCTGCTGGTAATTGTCAAAGATGGCAGCACCCAACTGCCCTTGTCCGGCGCCGCGGTCCGTTTAACCAAGTCGGGTTATGACCAAACCCTGCTCACCAACCGCGGCTACTTGCGCCAAAGCAGTTGGAAAAAAGGCCCGGGCCAGGCAAACTTTACTGACCCTCAAATGTACTGGAGCGACGACGGCAATGTGGAGGTAAGCAATCAAAATTACGGTATTATTCTAAAAAAAGTCGGCAGTAATTACGTTAGCAGTGGTTTGTTAATATCATCAACTTTTGACACCGTTAGCGCCACAAATTTTTCCACTATTGCCTGGCAACCCGGCGACCAACCTGGCGGTGTCGGCGCCGATCCTGTCAAATTCCAAATTGCGACCAATAACGATAATGTCACTTGGAATTTTATCGGCCCGGACGGCACTGGCAACACCTACTACACCACGCCCGGAGAAACTATCAACAACCTTCATAACAATCAGCGCTACCTGCGCTATAAAATCATGTTAGCCACCGCCGATACCAGCAAAACTCCCAATGTGGCTGATATCGCCGTTACTTACATCGCAACTTGCACCCCGCCGGGCCAAACTTTTTTTACCAGTCTATCAAGCGCTGATTATACTTTAGAGGTATCGCTGACCGGCTATCAAACATCAACCACCACGGTTGATATGACGCCAAACTGGAGTCAGACCATTGTTAATTTAATGCCATTATGAAACTCGGGAGCTGTAGTCCCACCATTGGCGGGGCGGGATATTATGGCGAAGTCCTTTTTGTACATCGGGACGAAAAAGGATAAAATCCGCCGTCGTCCAGATGTACAAAAGGGAGGGTATTGACAGCGGAGCCGGAGCTAAGCGGGACCCCAGAAGAATAAAACTATGAAACATTTAAATTCAAACTATCGCGGTGGATTTACCATGATGGAAATAGCGGTGGTGACCGGTATATCGGCTTTGTTGCTCCTTGGTGTAGGCACCATAATGACAGCCACCCTGCGAACATATCGCACTCTTAATAACGCCATCAACAGTAATGACCAAGCGACCCGAACTTTAACCGGTTTGGTGAATGAATTGCGCACCGCCAGTGTATCAGCCAATGGCTCATATCCGATTGATACCGCCGCGGCCAATACTGTAATTTTTTACGCTGACACCGACGGCGACGCGACGATTGAACGGGTACGCTATTTTATGAGCGGCACCACGCTCAGCCGAGGTATTATTAAACCGACCGCCAATCCGGTGTCTTACCCCATTGGCAACGAAGTCATAACACCGGTTGTCCAGAATATAACCAACGGCAGTTCCATTTTTTCCTACTACGATTCCAACTACAACGGCGTTTCCGCCCCGCTGTCGTTTCCGGTTAATCTGGCGACGGTCCGGCTGGTAAAAATAAATTTAACTATTGACAGCAACCCGACTGAGTCGCCCAATGTTTTTTATTTATCAGCCCAAGCCGCTTTGCGCAACCTTAAAGATAATCTATGAAAACGCCTTTAAAACCAAAAAACCGGCCGGCGGGAAACATAGTATTATTCGCCTTAGTCTTTGGCGCTATCGGCTTAGTTATGCTGGGTGGATTGGTAACTTGGGGAACCGGTGTCATAAAAGTTAACTATGCCCGTTCCAACGGTGAAACAGCTTTTCAAATTGCCGAAGCCGGAGTTAATTACTATCGCTGGCATCTGGCTCATGCCGCCACTGATTATCAGGACGGCACCGGGCAGAGTGGCCCCTACTTGCATGAGTATCGCGATAAAGACAACAATTTAATTGGTTACTACAGTCTGGCTATCACGCCGCCGCCAGCGGGCTCAACCAAGGTTATTATCGTAGCAACCGGCTATACTGCCGCTAACCCCAATCAAAAGCGTAAAATTAAAGCTCAATTCGCTATTCCCAGCTTAGCCAAATACGCGGTGGTGGCCGACGCGGCGATGCGTTTTGGCGCTGGTACTAATATTTACGGCACTGTCCACAGTAACAATGGTATCCGTTTTGACGGCGTCGCTTATAATATCGTTACCAGCGCCAAAACCAGTTATTACGACCCCGACCACAGCGGCGGCCAAGAATTCGGCGTTCACACCCACGCGACGCCAATTGATCCATTGCCGCCGGCCGCCGTACCAAGCCGACCGGATATTTTTAAAGCTGGCCGTCAATTTCCCTTGCCGGCGGTTGATTTTGCCGGCATTAGCCTTAACCTGTCTGATATTAAATCACAGGCCCAGGCCAACGGAGTATACTACGCCTCCTCCGGCACCCAAGGTTATCACCTGGTCTTAAAATCAAATGATACTTTTGACATTTATAAAGTCATAAGTTTGATTAGTCCGCCGTCGGGCTGTTCAGCTTCGTGGCAGGCGCAATGGGGTACTTGGAGCATTGGCACCTCTCCTTCCGCCCAAAGTTTTTTGGGTAATTTTGCCAATCCGGCCAATGGTTTAATTTTTATTGAAGATAACTTATGGATTGACGGCCAAATTGGCGCCGCCCGTTTAACTATTGTCTCCGCCCGTTTTCCTGACAATCCCAATACCAATACCAGTATAACGATTAATAAAAATTTACTTTATTCAGCCTATGATGGTTCCAGCACCCTGGGCTTAATCGCCCAAAACAATATTAACGTCGGCTTATATAGTGACAACATTCTCCAAATTGATGCCGCGATGATAGCGCAGAACGGTCGGGTCGGCCGATTTTATTATAACTCTTACTGCGGCAGTAATTACGTGCGCTCCACCATAACCATAAACGGCATGATTGCCACGCGGTATCGCTACGGCTTTGCCTATACCGATAACACCGGTTACACCAATCGTAATATAAACTACGATGCTAATCTGCTTTATAACCCGCCTCCCAGTTTTCCTTTAGCCTCCAGTCAATACAGCCTAATCAGTTGGCAAGAGATCAAATGAAAATCCTAAAACTTAAATCCTAAAAATAATGCAAAATGTAAAAATCTCCGCCCAAGGCGGATCTGCCTCCCTCGGCCCGCCATTCGGCGGAGCCTCGCCTGCGGCGGGGCGTGCGGGTACGAAAAATGTAAAATGACAAATTAAAATTCAAAAATTAATAGATTTTCCTATTTTTACATTTTAACTTTATGATTTTGATTTTTAATATTTACATTTTTAATTTTTTTACGATTTGAGTATTATTTACCTACACGCCGTTCTCCTTACCATATCACTATAACACTGGATTACTTTATCATTAGCTTATTGTTGAGCCTTGTTTATTTGTTTAAGTGTTAAAGTGTTCCAGTGTTCTCGTGTTTCAATGTGATAGTGCTCCAATGAGGCGAGCGGCGGGCCTGCCCCGCTTAGCTTAAGCAGGCCAGGGAAATGACACTAAAGGCGTGAGTCTGACAACTATAATTTAGTCAACAATCGGTCTTTTGTGATATAATTAAAATATGCTTTTTCAACCCCGCACCGATCATATTGGTTTGGACATCAGTGACCATTCTTTAAAGGCCGTTCAATTTATTAAAACCCTAAACGGCCGGCTTAAACTGGTTGGGTTAAGCGCGCAGTATCTTGCCGATGGCATAATTAAAGACGGCACAATCAAAAACACCGTTGCTTTCACCAAAGCGGTCAGTCAATTACTGCTTAAACCGACTTGGGGTAAATTTACCACCAATTTAATCGTCGCCTCACTGCCGGAAAGTCGGACTTTCATAAAAATGATTACGGTGCCCTCTTCCAATCAAGATATCGCTCAAGCGGTTAAATGGGAAGCTCAACATCATATTCCCCTGCCGTTGGAGGATACTTACTGGGATTGGCAAACCATTAAATCAACCCCCAATTTTGACAATAGCCGCCAGCCGATTTTACTGGCAGCCGCCCCCAAAGACATCGTTGAATCATATAACCAGGCTCTTAATCAAACTCATTTAACTGCCATTGCGATGGAAATTGAAGCTCAAGCTATTGTTAGAAGCTTAATTCCCATTAACCAAGTTAATCAGACTGAAGCCACTATGATAATAGATATTGGCGGCGACCACACCAGTCTCATAATGTTCAGTTTTGACACCATTCAATTTACCGTATCTCTGCCCATATCGGGACGCGCTATCACTCAAACAGTGGCCGACACTATAAAACTTGACGCGACCCAAGCTGAATTAGCCAAAATTAAATATGGTCTTGACCCGTCGGCACAGCACGGCGCAATTTATAAAATTCTCCAAAATATGACCAACGAACTGGTTCATCGACTTCAAGAATCACTGGTTTTTTACCAAGAACACTTTCCCAACAACCCGCCGGCGACCTCAATAATACTTTGCGGGGGCGCGGCTAATTTAAAAAAAATCGACCAATTACTGGCGGCCGAAATGAAAATTCCCGTCCGCTTAGGAAATCCGTGGTGTAATGTTTCGGCTAATGTCAACCCTCGGCCCGAGGCCGATGCCTTATCCTACACCACGGCCATTGGGTTGGCGCTGCGCGATTTAATTTAAATATATGCCCAGTAATACAACTTGGCTAGCGCTCGCCCAGTACCAGAGCAAGCACGGTACCGGGCATCACCACTGGAATGTATTGCTAACCATCAATGAACGGCAGTATGTCAGAACTTTCATATCTAGCTTATGATTTTAGCGCTCGCCCAGCACCAGAGCCCCGAAGGAGAACAAGTTCCCTACGGGGCAGGCAAGCACGGTACTCTCGCATCGCTCCAACGGTATATTCCTCATCGGCAGCGAGCGGCCAACAATCCCAATCTTTTGACTATTCTTGGTGCCCAGGGCTCGCCCAGTACCAGAGCAAGCACGGTACCGGGCATCGCCACTGGAGTACATTGTTTACCGGCAGTGGACGGCAGTAATGTCAATACTCCCATATATAGCTCTTGGTTCTTGGGCTCGCTTCAACCACCTTTTATTATAAAATTATGTTTTGTTTAGAATTATTTAATCAATTACCTTTGTTTAACCGCGCTCGCGCTTAAGGTAGTTTAGCAAAGTTGATATACCGGGTATGCCCAGAATATTACTCAATCTGCTGCCAGCTGAACAAAAAAAATACATTGAAGTAATGTTCAATTACAAGTATTTGCGCATTATAACTTTTTTGATTCTAACTTTTGCGGTGATAGCGGCCGGGGTAGTGCTAAGCTCCAGGCTTTTACTGCAGGACAACTTAAACGACCTGTTAACCAGCAGCTTGGCCATTACGCAAAAAAATACCAATCTTGACCAGCAAATAACCCAACTTAACGCGGAATTAAAAAACATCAGCACTATCCAAAATGATTTTGTAAAGTGGTCAACGGTAACGGCTAGTATCCTGGCGACTATCCCTTTGAATATTGAACTAAACTACTTCAACATTGAAAAACAAAGCGGCCGCCTTGATCTTAACGGTCGGGCCCGGGAACGGACCGACTACCTTAAATTAAGCGAAAATTTAAGCCAACTGACGTACTTGGAAAAATTAAACTCACCCTTGACCAATCTATTGTTGCGCCAGAATGTTGACTTCCAGTTAAACGGACGTATTAATCTGAACAAATTCAGTCAGCCTTAATTTATGAAACCACTCCTGCCTAATCACCGTAAAGTGATGATCGCGACGACCGCGCTAACTATCACCGCCACTCTGGGGTTATTGGCTTTTATTATTGGGCCGAGCCTGCGCGAGATACTTAACTTAAGTGATCAAATTTATCAACAGCGCATAGATTTAGAAAAACTTTATCGCAAAGGCAAAATATTAAAGCAAACTCTGAAAGATTACCAAACTATTAAACCAACGGTTGGCCAGTTTAACTCTATTTATGTGGAACGAGGCAATGAACTTAACTTAATCACCGCCATGGAAAAAGTGGCGTCTGACCACACAGTCGACCAGGAAATAATCATCGGCACCCCCGACATAAAAGGAGACAAAAATAGCTTGCCGATTCAGCTGCAAGTTAACGCCCCCCTGGCAAACTTATTAAAATATTTAGGCGGCTTGGAACAAATGGATTACTACCTGAACATTCAAACCCTGCGTGTCAGCAAATATAGCGCCCGTAGCAACGCGCCCGCGCCTAAAAACATTACGGTATCCGCTATTTTATTGGGATCAGTTTATTATCGGCCATGACTATAAAACTGCCGCGATTTAAACAAATCAACACCCGGCGCTGGCTACCCTGGATCCCACTGTCAACTTTTGTCGGGCTTTTGCTGTTATTAGCTTTGTTAATTTATTTTTTGTACCGAAATTTTTATCAAACAATCGCCCAAATTAAAGTCGTTTATGTCTTACGAACCCAAATCGCCTTAACCCAAGTGAATGTTGACCTTTATCAATCAATCTCTAAATCATGGGAGAATAAGAAAAAAATTGATCCCATAATAAACCAAATTTCAACTGATCCTTTTGTCCAGTTGAGCCAACCTAAAACAGCTGGCGACGATAAAAATAACCTAACCGGCCTAGATAAGGCCAACCAAATTATCCCGTAGTAGGCTTACGCGCTTGCCGCTTGCAGGGCGGGCAAAGCCCGACCCTCAAGCGGCTTTGGCCAATTTCTTTGTTAAAACCTCCGCTTTTCGCTCACCGTAGTTTTACTACGGCTCGCTCAAATGCTCGGTTTTGCCTCGAACTTGGTTCAAACCCGTAAGCCTACCATAGTTTAAACGGCGGTAACTTTTTTAACCTGGGGTAATTCCAGATTTAATTTTGTTCTTAACACATAATTCAAAGTTATCGCCGACAATGCGCAATCAGTACAGTTTCCGCTTAATTTTATTGTTACCGTCCCGGTCACTGGCTCCCAGGCGACAAATTCAATTTTGCCCCCGTGCCCGACTAAATAGGGCTGAATTTTTTTTAAACCAATTTTAAGCCGTTTGATAGTTTCGGTTTTAGTCATAGGATTAATTAATTCCGGGGCGATGATACAATTATCATAACTGGTTCACCCTCCTCTACCTTCCCGCCATTCCAGTCATGAACGGCCGACGCCATAACTGTTTCTGGATATCGATAACTTTCACCCCGTTTAGTGCCGGGATCATTGGTTATAAATTCATCACCGTCAAAACCCTTAATCACCAACATATGATACAGCGGACCGGGCCGACGGAAGTAAGGATTGCCTAATTTACGGCCCGCGGCCGGTACCAGTACTAATTTACCCGCCGTAATTGCCTGCCGAATCGCCGTGGCGTTATAAACAGCGACTGTCGCTGTTAAATTAAAATAATCTGTCATAATCGCCGCTACTTCAGCCGCGGTGGTATCTTCGTAAAATCCGCGCTGCTGTTTTTGCCATTCCACCAGCTGTAAAATCGCCTTATCAGCCTCGGCCGCAGACAAGCGCAGATTTTTATTGCCTTTAAAATACTCCGCCGCCATAATCATAGCCGCCTCTTCACAAGCTTCCTGGTAAGGTAACCCCCAATTACCATAAGGCGCCTGCACCATAAACGGCACTGGCAAAATCTTAATAGTATGTTCAACCGCCTTAACCAAGGGTAAGGCCTTGGCCGCCGTTGCGGGCCGGCTATTATTAACCTTCACACCGGTATCAGGTTGATTTATAGATGACCGCGCCGTCAAATTGTCGAGCGAGCTGTAATTTTGACAAGCCGCGCCAGCCAATACCACAGCCAACGCCGGCGCCAATAACCACCACGGGTTAAACTTAAAACTCATAAATACATAATAATGGCAAAACCCGCCCTTGACTAGGTTATTATTATTAATTATACTTAGAGATGGTTCCAAAACTCTTTCGTGGCGAAATTTCAGTTTTTCTTGCGAGACGAGGAAGGCGAGCAAAAAGAATTGAAACGTAGTAGAACTACGGTGAAATCCTTTTTGCGAAGCCTGACGAAGTCGCAGCCGAAAAGATGAAATTACAGCAGAAATGAGTTTTGAAACCATCTCTTAGTCTCGCTTTCATAATTCTCAATTCTTGCCCAGTATAACTACTTATGTTATAGTTCGCCCAGTACCAGAGTCCCGAAGGAGAACAAGTTCCCTACGGGGCAGGCAAGCACGGTACTCTCGCATCGCTCCAACGGTATATTCCTCATCGGCAGCGAGCGGCCAACAATCCCAATCTTTTGACTATTCTTGGTGCCCAGGGCTCGCTTTTAAAATAAAATTTATAAATGAGCTAAGCAACTTATTCAATCGTTATCTCTTACTAACTACTTAATCTAAGCTCGCTAAATTTTATTTAACAAAGTTGTTATACTGGACTTGATTCATAATTATTAATTTATGGCCCATACCAAAGCTGCCGGCTCTACCTCACTGGGCCGCGATTCCATAGCCAAACGTTTAGGCGTAAAACTTTTTGCCGGACAAAATGTTCGCGCCGGCATGGTAATTGTTCGCCAACGCGGCACTAAATTCTTTCCCGGCTCAGGCGTTAAAAAAGGCAGCGATGATACATTATTTGCCACTCAAGCCGGCACTCTTAAATTTTTTCGCAAGTGGCGTAAGAGCTTTAATGGCAAGCTTAAACTGGCTAAGATGGTTGCGGTTTTGCCACCAGAGGAATAGTTTATGAAGCCTCCACGGGCTTACGCCCGAGGTATCCTTCATTTTTTCGGCGAAATCCGCCGAAGTCCTCCCAAGGAGGACGAAGGCGGATAAAATTCAAAAATCCGCTCCTATCCCAGAGCGGATTTTTTGTAATTCCGGCAGTACAAGTGGAAATAGAACTAACTGCCCTTCCCAATATCAACGCCGCTATTAAGCTGGGCTACGGCCGCGGCCATAAAATCGCGGAATAAAGGATGCGGACGCAAGGGTCGGGATTGAAATTCCGGATGAAACTGCACCCCCACAAACCACGGATGGTCGCGGAGCTCCACAATCTCTACCAGGTGACCGTCGGGCGAAGTGCCGGAAATAACCAAGCCGACTTTTTCCAAGCGGACGCGATAAGCGTTATTGAATTCATAACGGTGGCGGTGGCGTTCGGAAATCTCGCTTTTACCATAAGCCTCATAAGCTTTGGTACCCTTAAGCAAACGGCAGTCCCAGGCCCCCAACCGCATCGTCGCGCCATAATCCTTAGCTAACATTTTCTTTTCTTGGTCCGGCATTATATGGATAACCGGGTGTTTGGTTTTAGGATCAATTTCCGTGGAATTAGCATCGGCCATATCAGCTAAATGACGGGCGATTTCCACGGTAGCCAGTTGCATACCATAACACAACCCCAAAAAAGGCATACTATTCTCGCGGGCATACTTAATAGCCGCCACGATTCCTTCCGTCCCCCGCCCGCCAAAGCCGCCGGGTACCACCAACCCCGCCATATTTTTTAAATATTTTTCCGCGCCGTCAGCTTCTATTTTTTCCGAATCAACCCAATGTAATTTTGGTTTAACTCCATTGGCCCAGCCGGCGTATTTAAGCGACTCTATCACTGATACGTAAACATCTGACAAAACATAATCGCCAGTTGCAAAGTATTTGCCCACAATGGCAATCGACACTTCCGGTTTATCGGTTTTGACAACTTCAGCCAACTTTTGCCAATCATTTAAATCTTTACCCTTGGGCTTAAGGCGAAACTTTTTTAAGACTCTATCGGCAAAGGCTTGCTCGTCAAATTTTAAAGCCACGTCATAAACCGATTCCAAATCAGGATTGGAAATAATATCATCGCTGTCCATATTACAAAACAAAGCTAACCGCTCCTTGCGTTTGCGGTCAAGCGGTTTCTCGGCGCGGGCCACCAAAAAATCCGGCTGAATACCCATACTATTCAACAATCGGACTGACATCTGCACTGGTTTGGATTTCATTTCACCGACGGTCGGCGGCGTTGGCAAATAAGCCACATGTACCTGTAACACACTGTCTTTATCGCGTAATTTCATAATACGCGATGATTCATAATAAAAAATATTTTGGTATTCCCCGGCGGTTCCACCCAGCTCGATTATAACAATATCAGCCCGCGATTTGCGACCGGCATTTTTAACGCGCCGAATAATTTCATCGCATAAATGCGGGATAGCTTCCACATCCTCACCTTCATAACCAAAAGCTCGCTCCTTGTCTATCACCGTCTTATAAACCTGCCCCATCGTTATAAAATTGTCGCCGGACAGCGGCAAATCCAAAAATCTTTCATAAGTCCCGATATCTTGGTCGGTCTCAAGGCCGTCATCACAGACAAATACTTCTCCGTGCTCCGTCGGCCGGATCGTGCCAGCGTCCACATTCAAATAATTCTCACACTTAACCGGACACACCCGATAACCTTTGCTCTGCAATAATTTAGCTAACGACGCCGCCGCTATCCCCTTGCCAACGGACGACATTACGCCGCCGGAAATAAAAATGTACTTGATTTTCGCCATACCCAGTATATCAACTTGGCTTAACCACCTCAGCACGAGCGTGGTTAGACAAGAATAAATGATTAAATGATTTTAGAAAAGACATAAAGTTATAATAGCTGGTGGTTAGGGCGAGTGCTAGCCAAGTTGTATTACTGGGCATACCCAGTATATCAACCCCGTAGAATCACGGCGGATACATCGATCAACCGTAATGTCCGGATTAATTGTAAGTAATTTGCGATTTTCATAAATATTGATTGTCCGCCGTAACTCTACGGGGTCAACTTGGCTTAACCACCTCAGCACGAGCGTGGTTAGACAAGAATAAATGATTAAATGATTTTAGAAAAGACATAAAGTTATAATAGCTGGTGGTTAGGGCGAGTGCTAGCCAAGTTGTATTACTGGGCATAATAAAAAAATCAACTGGCTTTAATATTTATCAATAAATTAACGGCTAGATCGCGATGCAACTGGATAGCAATAGTATGACGGCCGACGGTTTTTAAAGGCGCTGTTAATAAAATAGATTTTGGTTGCGCTTTAAATTGTTTTTTAGCCAGCGCGGCCGCGATATCGGCGCGAGTCACACTGGCATACAGCTTGCCCGAATCAGCCGCGCGGGCGTTTATTTCAATTTCCCCCATGCCTAACAGTACCGCCGCCGCCGACTGGGCTTGTTTTAAGCTATCAACCGCCAATTTAGCCGGCGTGGCGGCCTGGATTTTAATATTGGCAAGCGCTTTAGCTGTCGCCGGAATTGCCTCCCGACGCGGCAACAGATAGTTAATGGCATAACCATCACTAACTTCCTTAACCTCATTAGTATAGCCGTTACCCGGTATAGCCTTTAATAATATAACTTTCATAAAAACCAGCTGTTAGAATATCTTATTTTAAAATTTTTATCATACCTTAACGATTGCGCGGCGGCAGTAACACTTTTAACTATTGATAAACCAGGACTAGTTTTGAGCCAATCTATAAAATTATCCACTTGCCTCTGTTCACCCTCAATTTCCACGCTTAAACAATCGCGCGCCATTTCATTCTTTACCCACCCTACTAGTTGCAAAAGCTCAGCTTGCTTTTTTATTTGCCATCTTAAATCTACTCCCTGCACTTGTCCGTAGACTGTTAAACGCCGTCGTTGCTCGGGCATAACATTCGCCATTCATCAGCTAAATTATGATTTTATAAATTACTCAACAGCTCCAACGCCCGCTCCAACTGTTCGTCTTTAGGAGCGGTGCTATCGTCATTATTCTTGATTTCGATATCAGGTTTTAACCCATTTTTATCAATTGACCGACCCAGCGGCGTTAACCATTTAGCAATGGTCAGCTTGACCGCCGAACCATCAGGAAAATCCTGCAAATTCTGCACCGACCCCTTGCCAAAAGTTTGTTCGCCGACAATGGTGGCCAGTTTATAATCCTGCAAAGCGCCGGTAACAATTTCCGCGGCCGAGGCTGAACCGCGATTAACTAATACGACAGTGGGAATTTTACTTAGTTCACCCTGGCCGGCGCTATTGTAATTGCGAATCTCATTTCCAGCCATTTGCTCCTTAACCACGACACCGTCTTTTACCCAGTGTCCGGCAATATCAATTGCCTGATCAAGAAATCCGCCCGGATCGTTACGCAGGTCAAAAATTATCCCCCGCGGAGCTTTAGCGGCTAATTCCTGCCACGCCGCCGCAAACAATTTGTTGGCATTATTGGAAAAATGCGCCAGCTTGATATAAGCCGCCTGGCCTTGATTATTGGGTAAATTTTTAAGCTCACTCTGCACAATCTGTATTACAATTCTATCACGTACTATTTCCACAGTCTGGGGTTCAACTTTCCCTTCCGACAAAACCATTAATTTAACTTTGGTGCCGCGCTGACCGCGAATTAAACTGACCGCGTAATCTACCGCCATACCGGTCGTATCAATATCGTCAATCCCTAATAACTTATCGCCAGCCTTTAACCCGGCGCGCTCAGCCGGAGTTTTAGGTAAGGGGGCAATTATAACCAATCGATTGTCTTTAATGCCGATTTCGGCGCCAATGCCGTCAAAACTGCCTTCCAACTCATCGGCAAATTTTTTAGCCGTGTCCGGATCCATAAAAATTGAGTACGGGTCATTTAGTCCGGACACCATTCCCCCCAACGAACCGTAGAATAACTTGGTATCACTAATCTGCCTTTCATAATAGTTATCATGCACATACTTCCATATCTTCCAAAACAAGGAAAAATCAACATCCTTGCTTAAATATTCGGGCGCGGCTTGATTAAGGCCGGTGACTTTGCCGGCAATATTGACCAAACGACCGGTTTTAATCTGTCCGCCCAAGCCTAACCCCAAAATAAACGCCACCATAACAAAAACAACGACTAGTTTGATTGGTACTAGTCTTTTTACGGCTGACGCCAAATAACGCGACCACGAATTCAAATTCATATTAAATTACTCTAGAAGTTTAACATGAGGCTGGGGGTAAGGTCAAAACTAGATTCGTTTAATCCGTGCCCCGAGCGCGGCTAGGCGGCCATCCAAATTGGCATAGCCGCGATCAATAATTTCAACGTCATTAATAATTGTCTCGCCGGCCGCGATTAAACCGGCGATAATTAAAGTTGCCCCGGCTCGCAAATCAAACGACCTAATCTCGCGCCCATAGAGCGGAGTTGGTCCGTTTATCATTACGCGGTGCGGGTCGGCAATTAAGGTATTAGCTCCCATTTTGGCCAGTTCGGCAATATGATTCATACGACCCTCATACAACGGATCATGAATTAGCGAAGCGCCCATCGCTTGAGTGGCTAAGACCGCAAAGGGAGCTTGCAAATCAGTGGGAAATCCCGGATACGGCAGGGTTTGCAAACGAAATGATTTTAATTGCCGACTGGCGCGCACAATCATGGTTTGGCCTTTAATTTCCCAATCAACCCCGATCTCTTTTAGTTTATATAAGACTAAGTCCATAGCCTCGGGTATAACCGGCCAAATTTCAATCTTCCCCCGCCCGACTGCCCCTAACACAGCCCAGGTTCCGGCCTCAATTAAATCAGGTATAATCTCATGAGTCGTCCCATGCAACTCACTAACGCCATCAATGCGCAAACGATGAGTGCCAATACCTTCAATTCGGGCGCCCATTTTATTCAAAAAATTGCATAGATCTTGAACATGCGGCTCGGCCGCGGCCAACTCAATAATCGTAGTGCCATGAGCCAACACCGCCGCCATAATCAAATTCTCGGTGGCGGTTACGGAAAATTCCGGCAATATAACATGCGCCCCGGTTAAGTGATTCGCCTTTAAATAGTAAGAGTCGCGCCTGGCCTCAACCATTGCCCCCAACTGGCTTAACCCCTGCAAATGAGCGGTCAGCGGCCGATTGCCAATTATGCATCCGCCCGGCTCCGGTAACTCAACCTCGCCCCAGCGAGCCAATAAAGGCCCGAACATCAAAACCGACGACCTCATGCTTTTAACCAAAGGTTTGTCCAAACCCTGTGGCTCAATCGTTTTAGCTTCAATCCTAACCACATCCCCTTGTCGCTCAACTTTGGCGCCTAAACCCTTTATTAAATCCAACATTTTAGCGACATCAGAAATCGCCGGCACGCGTTTTAATTCAACGGTATCGCGCGTCAGCAGGCAAGCTGCCAAAATGGGCGTCGTGGCGTTTTTGGCGCCCGGCACGGTAATTTGTCCTTGCAAAACCGCTCCGCCTTCTATTAAAAATTTACCCATGTTAATATATAATGAATGGAACCAACGGGTAACCCCGTGGTACATAGAGCTAATGATACGAGTGGGGCGACCTGTGAACCAGAACAAGTTCAATTCACGGCCTGCATCCCGCAGTGGGCGGGATGCACCCTCATTCACCCGAAGAGTAAACCCTCCAGTACTCAGCGGCTTTATAGATTTTAATCCAACCTTAACTTGTTAATTATAATTAAGGTCTTCATTATTGACAAGTGTAATAAATTTTTGTAATGAATTTGTTTATCCGACGGCTAATTTATCTGTCTTTTTTCGCGGTTTTTTTTATTGCCACCACGACGCTGATACTTTATTTACAGGGCTGGCGCTATAACGCTGACCTGCGCAAAATCGTTAGAACCGGCGCTATTATGATTGATACAGAACCGACTGATGTCAGGGTGTACCTAAATAACAAATTAAACAGCGCCACCGCGCCAAACACCGTCGGTTCGTTGGCGCCGCAAAATTATGACGTGCGCTTGGAAGCCGATGGTTACCAAACTTGGCGCAAACAACTAAGCGTAAAACCATCAACTGTTACTTTTACCGGACCGCTTCATTTATGGCCTAATCAAGCAGAAGGCAATATTATAGTCTTGGGTAAAATTAAATTAAGCGAATTATCGCCCAACCGCGAAAATTTGCTTTATAACATTGAATCAGGTTTGAATGCCGGCTTGTGGGTTATTAACTTGACATCCGGCAAATCAGTTTTATTGGATCGTTCCGCCAGCCGTAAATTCGAAAAAATAGAGTGGTCGCCTTCCAGTCATTTATTCCTGGCCAAGACCACAGTCGCTTCCTCGCGCAGTTGGGAAATATTTGATCTCGCCTTAAAAACCTGGCAAAAACTGAATCTGCCAACTGCTGTAAAAATCACCTCAGTCCATTGGGGAGAAAGTAATGATAATATTTATTTTTCCACCACTGACGAATTATATTTGTTTAACCGTACCACTAACGCTGCCAAATTAGTCTGGCGCGAGCGACTGCTCGACTTCCGCGTTAATGACGGTTTAGTTTTTGGCCTTAGTGGCAACGCCACCAGCTCTATAATAATCAAGCTGCTTAACCTGGCGAGCCTGCAAACTATCCTGCTGGAACAGCCAGCCGCCCTCTCCAACAATTTGGAGTTTGGACCGGCCGGCCAGAATTGGCTGCCGCTGTTCGACCGCGACCGCCATAGTTTATATCTACTCCACTCGCCGTTTTCGGAAATCAATCCAATTCGCCGTTTACCCGAAGTCACCTCCCTTGATTGGTCGCTTGATTACAAACACCTGTTAATAAACAACAATATTGAAGTCTGGGATTATGATATCGCCCAGGATAAAACAAATTTTATTGTCCGCCTTAGCACGCCCATCAGCCAAACCCGCTATTATATCGACCAGCCCTATATTATTATGGCGATTGATAAAGAAATTTGGGCAATGGAGCTTGATTCCCGAGATATTCAACAGCGCTGGCTGCTCGCCCAATACAATCAACCGGTTCAAGATATTTATTTGGAACAGCTTGGTAAAACTTTAATTGTTACGACGGCCGAAAAAATCTATTCCCTTAATTTGATGACGCCGTAGCTTTCTTGGCCGCCAACAAATTGGCTCTGAGCAAAGAATCAAAGGTGCCGGCATCAATCCATTCGCCCTTAACTAAGTCAACGGCCAGCTCGCCGCGCTGTAAATACCAATTATGCAATTCCGTAATTTCAAGCTCGCCCCGAACTGATGGTTTGACTCCTTTGGCAATCTCCACTACCCGGTTGTCGTAAAGATACAAACCGGTGATTGCAAAATTGGATAAAAATTCCTTAGGCTTCTCCGCAATTTTAATCGCTTTCATATTAGCGTCAAATTTGACAACTCCAAAACGCTCCGGATCGGGCACCTCTTTAGCAAAGATATGCGCCCCTGACTTAAAATCTTTAATCGTGTCAGAAAAATCATCTTCAAAAATATTATCACCCAAAATCATACAAACATTGTCCTGGCCGATAAAGTGCTCGCCAATTATAAAAGCTTGCGCCAAACCTTCAGGTTTATCTTGAATCTCATAAGTAAACTTAGCAGCAAACTCTTTACCAGAACCTAAGAGATGCAAAAAATCGCCAGCGTGGTCTGGCGCCACAATAATTAGAATATCCCGAATATCAGCCTTTAATAATGTTTCCAAGGGATACATTATCATCGGCTTATTATAAATGGGAAGGAGCTGCTTGCTGGTTACTCTGGTCAGCGGCCGCAAACGCGTAGCCTCGCCGCCGGCTAAAATTATGCCTTTCATGGCGTGAGAATATTTAAATAATCTGCTAAGGCCTCAGACCAAGGTCTAAGGCGCGGAAATTTAGTATTAATTAACACCGCTCGGACTGGTCGTTTCACACCATTATTATACTTGTCTGATTTAATTGGCACAAGTGGAGTAGAAATATTTTTTAAGCGAAATACTTCACGGGCGACATCAAACCAAGTCGCCGGTTGTTCATTCACCAAATGATAAATACCCGGCGCATAATCGCCGACAATCAACTGCCGTACGGCCTTGGCCAAATCCCGGGTATAAGTCGGCTTGCCAAATTGATCATTAACCACTTTTACCTCTGATTGTTCAGCAACAAGTTTCAATACTGTGTCAACAAAATTAAGCCCGCGCGGCTTACCGCGCTGCGGCGCGTGACCATACAGCCATGAGGTACGCACCAAATAGCCTTGATTATAGTCAATGACAAACTTTTCACCGGCCGCCTTGGATTCGCCATAAACATTTAAGGGATTAGACCGGGCCAACTCGTCGTAACCTTGCTCGCTAGCGCCGTCAAACACATATTCTGTGGAAAAATGAACTAATTTAGCCTCCACCGCGCCGGCCGCTTCGGCCAGATGTTTAACCGCCTCGCTGTTAAGTTTAAACGCCGGTTCGCGATTTAGTTCCGCGCCGGCCACATCAGTATAACCAGTCGCATTTATGATGATTGTTGGCAACAACTTTTTTATTTGTAGCTTTAAAGACTGCTCGTTTGTGACATCTAACTCTTCTTTATCCAACAAAAATAACTCTGCTTGACCTTGAAACTCAGGCGCTAAATCAGTCCCCAACATTCCCCGCGCGCCCAAAATAAGAATTTTTGAATTGGCAGTCTGCTCGTCCATAATTATTTTTTCTCCCACCTATTCTGGTCTCGTCCATAATACTTAGCCATAACGCGGCCAAAGGCTTTATCTAAATCAACCTTCATAGAATTGGCCATGGCCACAACTGTAAAAATAATATCAGCCAGTTAAAGCGGCTAATTCAGTTTCAGTCTCATTAACCTTTTTCTTCTTGGGACCATAGCGGTGATTAATTTCCCGCGCCAATTCACCTATTTCTTCAATGAGCCGCGCCAGTTGCACATGCGGCGGCCAATAGCCTTCCCGGTACTGCTTAACCCAATCATCTACTGTTTGTTGCGCTAATTTAATTGTCAGTTGTAACTTTTTTGAATTCTTCATAATCTACTATATAATCAAGGCGTTCGGGATTGTAATTGGTGGATGATAAAGCCACGAGTACGCAATCCGGAGAAAAATCTTTAAAATGATGCCAGATATAAACGCCAACATAAATGGCGTCGCCTGGCTGCAAATTAATGTCCCGTCGGCCGGAACCATCATCTATTTCCGCCGTTACCTCGCCCTGAAAACAAATAAAACATTCCTGCTCAAGTTTATGAGCGTGCTGGCCAGTTGGTTTAACCGCATTGGTAACGGCGTAAACGCGTTTAATGGGAAAATCAATCTGCTCCTCAACTTCCAGTGGAATCAATGAAAAGCGGTCATCAGTATGAACTGGTAAGGTAAAAATCTTAAATAACCCCATATTTTACAAGATATGTGTATTAATAGCCGCCTGACGTTCCTCTATGCGTTTTACCCAATCAGTATGCTCTTGGTACCACTTAATAGTTTCACGTATGGCTGTAGCAAATATATATTTAGGCTGCCAACCAAGCTCACGTTCAATTTTGCTGGCATTTATGGCGTAACGCCGGTCGTGGCCAGGCCTATCAGCCACAAAAGTAATCAAACTTTCCGGTTTACCAAGTTCGGCTAAAGTTATTTTAGCAATTTCTAAATTAGACATTTCATTATTGCCGCCGATATTATAAACTTCGCCGGCCACGCCCTTATGCAGAATTAAATCAATGGCCTCGCAATGATCAAGCACATACAACCAATCGCGTACGTTCAAACCGTCGCCATACAAAGGTACCGGCTGATCTTTAAGCGCCCGAAAAATAAAATAAGGAATTAGTTTTTCGGGAAATTGATACGGACCGTAATTGTTGGAACAATGGCTTACTACTACCGGCGTGCCAAAGGTTTTATAAGCCGCCCGGCACAACAGGTCACCGCCAGCCTTAGCGGCCGCGTAAGGCGCATTAGGCTGGAATGGAGTTTCTTCAGTAAATTGTCTGTCGTCATCCAGCTCTAATGAACCATAAACTTCATCAGTTGAAATTTGTACTATTTTTTTTACGTCATAACGTCTGGCCGCGTCCAGCAAGATTTGCACGCCCAAAGTATTAGTAACTACAAAATCCCGCGCGCCCATATGAATACTGCGGTCCACATGAGTCTCGGCGGCAAAATTAACAATCGCGTCACAACCTTCAGCCAAAACCTCTTCAACCTTGGCCGCGTCAGCTATATCACCCTGAACAAATTTATAGTTCGGCTTATCGGCCCAATCAACCAAATTATCCAGGTTGCCGGCATAAGTAAGCTTATCAAAGTTGGTCACCTGATAAGACGGATATTTGTTTAAAATATGGCGCACGAAATTTGAGCCGATAAATCCCGCGCCGCCGGTAACTAATAATTTCATAAAATTATAACTATTCTCCCATTTCCGCCAAAGGCGGACAGGCGTACGAATTAGACTAATGGTAAAATGTTCTTTACCACCAAGGGCAATGGTTCGGCTAAACGATAATACATTTGCAAACTGCGCTGTTCCTTTTCCACAATATCAGCCGCCGCTAAAACTCCCAAATGTTTAGAAGTGGAGCGAAATGACAGTTTAATAGCCGAGGCTATCTCACCGACCGGCGCTTCCGGATTAGTTTTAAGATATTTAATAATGGCCAAACGGCGACGGTTGGCTGTGGCCTTAAGCACTCTCTCTAAATCTTTCATATAAACATTATAACACAATTATTCTTATTCCACCATTCGTACGAATTAGCCGTTGATCATCTAATGGATAAATAATGACTACGTTGTTGGGGTGATAATTTTTCAATGGCATAACGCAGCATCGTGCGCGGCATTCGGGACGCGAATTTATCCAAAAAAACAATTTCGGTTTTTAGTGAACGCTTACCTACCTCCCTCAGCATCCAACCCACAGCTTTATGCATTAAATCATGTTTATCTTTTAATAATAATTGAGCTAATTTTAAAGTATCAGCGTACTGACCTTGGCGAATAAAATAAAAGGTGGCCAACACGGCGATACGGCGCTCCCAAATATTTTTTGATTTAACTAGTTTATACAAAATCGCCTGCGATTTATCAACCAAATAAGTTCCCACGATTTTTGGCGCGGTCAAATCCACTAAATCCCAATTATTAATATATTTAGTATTGGCTAAATAAAACCTAAAGATTCTCCCCTGCTCCGTCTTATGGGCTTTACCAAACCTATCAACTAAAATCAATAAAGCAGTTAGTCGCTCTTCGTGAATTTTAGAATGAAGCAACTTGTCAATCTCGCCCCAAGATAAATTAACATATTGGCGAGCCAAACGGCGCGAATTTGGAACTATTATACCCAAAAACATATCTCCCTCGCCATATTCCCCCGGTCCGGTTTTAAAAAACCGCTGCAAAATTTTGGCTTTTTGCGGACTAGCTAATTTTCTTAAATCAGAACGTAATTCTTGAAGCATAGGCTTAACCATTTGTTATTAAACATCTAACTCAAACAATAAAGGCACGCCACCATGTTTCCTAATTATGACTTTGGGCGATGGGCTATCAGACTGATAACTACCACCATAAACGCCGCCAATGACAATTGCGGAATATCTATAAAGCCAAACCAGGCAAACTGTCGAGCCGCGCAAGGCGCGTTCAAACTGCAAGGCAGTAAATAGTCAGAAGTAACCCGATAATAAACCCAGTTATGATAAACAGCCACAATTAAACCAGCTAAACTTAAAACCAACGAGGCTTTTAGTAAACCTTCTGCCTGTTTAAAAACCGCCAAGCCAAGTAATAAAACGAGCGGCCACATGGCTAGGCGTTGATACCAACAAAGCGGGCAGGGCGTGAGTCCCAAAACTTCCCCCAAATAAAAACTGCCCAAGGTTGCCACTATCGCCACCGCCCAAGCAAAATATAAATAATATTTTTTATTCATGGCTCTATTATAATCCAAATAATTAACCAAACTAACTGTTTAAAATGACTAAATAATTTAATTTCATAATTTTGAACTATTCCACCATTTCCGCTAAAGACCACATGCAAATATGTAGACAGACAGGCGTACGTCTACATATTTTAATCTTCAGTAATATAACCAAGTTTCTGAAAAAATTCTCTTCCACCTGGTATCTGTTTTACAGATGGAAGTTCACTCACGCTAAACCATTGTGATTCAACGAGGTCATCACCAAGTTGTAATCTAATTTCATCGGCCATTTTGTTGTGGATAACAATCCTAAACCTATGGAACTCCATGCGGCAAAGGACTTTTTCCTCTGTGTCCTTGAAAATTTTTTCAGCGACATCAGTGTCAACATAAGGTAGCGGCTCTAGAGTATAGGGGGTGATATCTATACCTACCTCTTCACGAACCTCTCGTTTTAAAGCCTCCTCAAACGACTGGCCACTCTCAACGCCCCCACCCGGAATATGCCAACAGTCAGAATAAACACCACCTTTAATTGGATCTTTTCTACCCATCAACACTTTGTTGTCTTTGCTAAAAATTAGAGCAGAGACTATGGTTCGGTGTATTTCACGCATAAATATATGTTTTTAGGCTACCGACAAATCAATTTCGGGTTGTTTTTCATCAAGAATTTTATAAGAAATATTTCCGCCACAAAATTTTTGGACTAAATCTTTTAGCTCCTTTGTAGCATTTTCTATTTCTTGTTTTGTCACCGGCAGAAGCCCCTCTATAACCAGAAAACAATTTTTTGTTTCTTCTGTAAACTTTGTCCTATCAGCTTCACGCCAATTCCACCGGCGACAAATTGCGGAAATATCGTCTTTGTAAATAACTTCCCCGGCGTGAGGCGGCCGGGGCTCTTTATCCCCCAGCAGTAAAACCGCCGGTTCATTTGGTTCTGCCAAAGTTAAAATGACATCGCCTTGAATTTTATCCATGTTCTCACCACCAACAGGAACCATATGTTTAAGGGAAATGAGATTATAAATATCCACCAACTTATTAATATGTCTCAAATTTATTCCTTGCAAAATCAACCTATAAAGATTTTCAACCGAGGATTTATTTTCTTTCGATTTGGCTCCGAAAGCAGCATAAGTTTTTCTCCAGACGTCAATTCTGGGAGTTTGGGACAAAGTTTCAGTGTTATATTTTTCTCTGATATTACTTTCTTGTATTCTGATATCTTTTTGGACTTCTTCCTGTGTTCCAGAATTATCAAGATTCTTACAGACGACAACTCCTACTGTTAAACCGGGAAACTTCTCAAATATTTTGTGGTCAATTTTGAATTTCATAGGTATTTAATTAAAAATTTTGTGGCGGATTTAATAATAAATAGCCTATGCTGTACTCTGTAAAAAATAATTATCCTTAAATTCATCCCAACTTGTTTCTCTGCCCGGGTAAGCCACGCTATCAAACGGCCATTTCTCCTTAATCCAATTTTTAACAGTGATAAATAAATATTTATCTAGCCCATTTGCCAATTCATCCTTTCTTACCCAAGCAATAACTACTACGTCATATTTTACATTTGTGCTGGGCATAATGTACACGCAGCCCAAACATCTTGTTTCATCGAGGTTCATGACGGTGTAAGTAAAGGACGTTCGTTTTTGAAACTCCTCCTGATGAAAACGGAGGTCGTTTAAATCCTGCTCAAGAGTTAAATCTTTCTGCGGCCAGCGGTCAAAAGGCCCAAATACGCACTGAAGATGTTCCAAACTTGTGATGACGGCTTCATAATCTTTCGTAAGGTCATCAATGGTAAGCATTCTCAACCGTATTCTGTCTGTTTCTAATTTTTTAGGAACTTGAAAACTATCTGGGATGAACTTTTTCATAATTATTTTCTATGCCGTGTTAGGCGATGTAAAATTTTTACGTTTTATATATTGCAATTAAATATTTTACCAGTTTTATGGTCGAATCTTGGAACGATATCATATGTATTTAATTTTAAGGCAAATTCCAAATCATCTTTCTGATTTAGTGTTCTGAGGCGGTTTGCCCCGTCAGATTGAAGGATTTGATTTTTTATTTGGTCAAAATTAATTTTTAAATTTTTTAATCCTGCTTCTATATATTTTGCACATTCTTCATCTTCTACTGCTGGCTCGGTGGTGTTACAACCTACAGCTAGCAAGCTTACTTGTGCTGGTTTTTTATTCTTAATATAGTCAATAATTGCTTGCGAATTAGCAAAACTGCCAATTAATATTTCGTCAGCAAGGGTTGCGTTAACAATGCATTGAGAGCCAGCAGACGTTGTAATAATAATTTTTTTATCTCTCAAATTTAATTTTGTTGCTTTGGCAGGCGAATTATCATAATCAAATCCTTCTAGGGGCAAACCGCCTCTTTCGCCAAAAAGCAAATGATTTGGATTTTCTTTTTTAAGTTGATAGGCTTTTTCTAGTGCACCGACTGGTAAAATATATTCAGCTCCACTGGCCAGACAGCTAATTATCGTATTGCTAGCTCTAAATACGTCAATAACCACAGTTATGCCGTTAGCAATTTTGGCGCCCTTTAAACATTCGTAAATATTTATATTCATAATGCATAGTAAAAATTTTATTTCGCCTAACGTTAGGGATATACGAAGTTTTTCTGTAGCGTAGCGGAAGAAAAATTTGGGTGAGGGGCGAGCCGAGCCCCGAATCGCATACGCTGTGTTAGCTGACCCGAGCTGTAGCGTAGTGGAGGCGAGAGCGCAGCGTGGCTTGAGTTCATTTCAAAAATTACTTTTCTCTTCAACCAAAAGCCTTTTGTTCCTCTTTTAATACAATATCATGCGCTTCATGTAAAGAAAAACTTTGGTCTCGTAGATTAGCCTCCAATATTTCATGGAACAGAATTCTTCTTCTGTCCGATTCAGGTATTGTGTCATGTAGATAAATATCATAACCTCTGACGTATGTAGATGCGAAATATTCTGCTGATTTACCAAATTTAGCCAGTTTTCCTTCAGCTTCAGCTTTTGCCAATCTACCTGCTTTAGTAATGTTTATATAGAATTCTGTTCCATTGAACGTAAATCTGTACCCTTGTTCCCATTTGATGCTGTCTAGTAGAGCCAAAAGTTCTTCCGTTTTTAGTTCTGGTTGTCGAATTATTTCTCGGTTTTCCATAAATTTAGAAAAGTAATTTTTTAAATGAATTTCGTCTAACTCGTTTTTATGCGACGTGTTTGGTGAATAATATACGCATTGTTGTATATTATGCGAAATTGTAATATTATCGACCCATATCACAGTTTATTAAATTATAGCAAAGTTTTATGAATTTAAAAGAGCTTTTGGGAAAAATATTTAAGGTCAAGTATAAAACCGTACTTACTTAAATCAACCATTGGTTCATGGTTTTCTTGAATTTCAATTGAAGTGTATTTTACTAAGGTCATACGACAAAACTGGCTTGATTTTTGTTTAATTTAACTTAACGTTTGTGAATACTTAAAATCTGCCATGCACAAATTATTGTAAAGTATAGACAAACAGATATTCGCTATTACTGAGTGTAACAAAAATTTTACTCAATTATTCTACCTCCAGTTTGTTCTATCATTTCTCTTAACGCCTGCATCATTTTTTCTTTATCATCAGAACCTTTATTTAGAATTTTGCTAGGTCCATGAATAACATAGCGATCAAAATTACGTAGATCATCTGAAATTTGAGCTATCTTATAGATTGTACCATCTTCTATAATAGTAACTACATCTCCATTTATATTTTTAAATCCGTTGGCAGTCTTGCGAAAAGAGATTTTAGCTAATTCAGAAACTTCCTTGGAAAGTTTTTCTAACTCCGCAAAACTTAGTTTAGCAACTTCAATTTTTTTTGGATTCTCTGGTTGATCGGCTGATGATAATTCATGCATATTATTGTTAATTAGATTAAAAATTTACGTCCCCTGCTTCCAACTATTCAAATATTTCCTTTGCTTGGGCGTTAAAGTATCGTGCATTACCTGAAGCGAACGGAGTTTGAGTTCGGCAATGGCGAGGTCAATTTCCGCCGGCACCGGGTAAACCCCGGGTTTTAGTTCAGTGTGGCGCTTAACCAAATATTCCAAGGCCAAGGCCTGATTGGCAAACGACATATCCATCACGCTGGCGGGGTGGCCTTCTGCCGCCGCCAGATTTACCAATCTCCCCTGCCCTAGCAAATAAATAGATTTGTTGTTCTTAAACTTGTACTCTTCCGTATTGTCGCGCACCTCGGTTACAGTAACGGCCAGACTGCTTAAATCTTTAATATTTATCTCGTCGTTAAAATGCCCGGCATTGGCCAGAATGGCGCCGTTTTTCATTAACTTAAAATGAGGCTTGGTTAAAATATCAATATCGCCGGTGGTGGTAATAAAAATATCACCCGCCACCGCCGCGGCCAGCATGGGCATAACCTGATAACCGTCCATTAAAGCTTCCAGCGTTCGTACCGGGTTAACCTCGGTTACAATCACGCGACTACCCATGCCACTGGCGCGCTGGGCCACCCCGCGGCCGCACCAGCCATAGCCAGCCACTACCACCACTTTGCCAGCCAGTAAAATATTGGTAGCCCGCAAAATACCGTCAATCGTGGATTGACCCGTGCCATAGCGGTTATCAAACAAATGCTTGGTTAGGGCTGAATTCACCGCGATGATGGGATATTTAAGCTGGTGTTTTTTAGCCATAATATTCAGCCGCGCCACGCCGGTCGTGGTTTCCTCAGTTCCGCCCCAGACTTTTTTTAACAAACTTTTATTCTTAGTATGAATATAAGTTACCAAATCGGCCCCGTCATCCACGGTTAAATTGGGCCGCAGCTTTAAACTGTCGCGAATCTGCTGGTAATAAGTTTTGTGGTCCACCCCGCGCTTGGCCTGAACATCCATTTTGTAATCTTTTTTTAAACTCTGTACCACATCGTCCTGGGTGGACAACGGATTAGAGGCGGACAAACTTACCTGCGCGCCGCCTTGTTTTAAGGCCAGCACTAAATTGGCGGTTTCGGCGGTTACGTGCAAGCACGCCGAAATTTTAACATTCTTAAACGGCTGGGATTGGGCGAACTCGGCGGCGATCTGCTGTAACACTGGCATTTGCCGGCCGGCCCACAGAATTCGTTGTTTACCTTTCATAGAAAATGTAAAATTAAAAGCTTCGCTTTTATCCCGATGGCCATCGGGATGGTTGCACGAGGCAACCAAAATCAAAATTAAAAATCAACTTCTTAAATCTAAAACTTTTAAAGCTGATTTAATATTCTCTGCCACTTCTTGCATAGCCTTACCTTGATACTCTAATCGCGGCCAAGTGCCTAAACCATCGTCGACTTTGCGGGGAATTATGTGTATATGCGTATGAAAAATAATCTGTCCGGCGGCGCGGCCATTGTTCATAGTTATATTGCAGCCATCAGCGCCAGTGCCCTGCACTATGGCACTCGCTATTTTTTGCGCCAACTGGAAAAAATGTCCGACTATCACCGCCGGAGTGGCAGTTAAATTTTCATAATGACTGCGTGGAATAATCAAAACATGCCCGGGTTGCACCGGATGAATATCCAAAAAAGCCACAAATTGGGTGTCCTCATAGACTTTGGTGGAGGCAATTTCACCAGCCGCAATTTTGCAAAAAATACAGTCGGACATAAGAATAAAATAGAATTATGAATTATGAATAATTAAAATACTCTTGATTCTTTGTTCTTGATCCGTAATTCTAACGATCTAATACAACATCAATTCCTGCCTCAAGCTGGCAATGTACTTTTGCCCAGCCTCATAATCATCTTCACTCGGCGCCCAGTCGGGAAATTTTTTGTGCGTGGCCGGATCCCACGGCCCCTCAACTATTTCATACACCGCCGTATCAGGCTCCAGCGCTAAGGTAATGTGCCAAGTGGCCGGCGGAATCTCTGCCCCCCACGGACTCGTACCAGCCGCGAGCACGACTGATTCCATAACCCGTCCGTCGTCCGCTAATGTCGCTATCAACAACTTGCCCTGCAAAATAACAAACACTTCAACCTTGTTGGGATCTTCGTGCTTGTGCGGCTGAACGTACGACTCCGGCTGTAGCACGTTTACCATGCGGTGAACTTTATCGCTGTTGTCTTCGTGAAAAGTATAAATACTGCGTCGACGCGCGGAATTTTGCGCCGCCAGCACGACTGAATTAACAATCTCCTGGTTGATAAATTTTAACGGCATAATAGAAAATTTAAATATAAAAATTGGAATTTACCCCCGCCTTGGGCGGGGGCGGAAATGACACCAAACCCGTAAGTCCTAATTTACATTTTTATTCATACAAATTTAATCCGGCCGCTATTCCCTTACCCTGCCTAAAGACTATCCCCGTACGGCTATCAACACCCCTATTGCCAGTATAGCAGATATTGCCATTTGCAGACGAGTGTAAATAACGGGTTGGTGCAATTCAGTGCGACCAAACAAAAATCCAACCAAACCCAATACTAAAATAAAATTAAGGTCAATATACAAACTTACAAAACCCGGCCGCATTAATTCCAGCAATAGCAAAAACCACCACCCCGCCAGCAAGCCAATACCGGCCTCGGCCACAACTAATCGAGCTTTTACCGCGTATTTATGACTGATTAAATTTGCCATAATTCCGATAATTTAGCGGTGAGCGATTCAATCGCTTTATCCAGATCAAACGGCGAGCGGTAAATAGTCGCGCGCGCGCCCGTTACCGTCACTCCCCCGGGCGACAAACCAGGCGCTGAAATCAAAAAACGCTGGCTATGGTTTGGTTCAATATATTTAAATTCATCGGCCGTTAGTAAATAAATTTGCTCGCCTGGTTTAATGGTGTGCGTAAGCGGCGGAAAATAATAATCCCAATCTCCCCCGCTGCGCCTGCCCAATTTTAGAGCTGACGACTGGCGCGTCGTGGTTAGCTCTAATTTAACGCCGCTGGCTCGCACCGGCAGTTTAACGTCAAAATAAATCGGCTCGGCCTCGAGTTTAAGGCCTACTTCAGTCCTAGTGACGCGGCCGGCCGGCAACAGTATACCAAAGTTAGGCGTGCGTTTAACAAAATCCGTGCTGGCAATTAACGGCGCCGCGCTAAAAACCGCCTGATAAGCCATCGCGGCCGCCAAGACGAACGGTATTAGCCAACGTACATGCCAAAAATGGGACATAAGAAATGTAAACCCAGTATATCAACTTCGCTGACAAAATTAGCGAGCGTGAGTTGAAAGACTGTTTAGTAAATAAATGATAATTTAAATCTGGTTAAGATATTAATTGCACTAATTTGGTTAAAAGCGAGCTATAGCGAAGTTATTATACTGGGCAAAATGTAAAAACCTGCCCGACGCTAGCCTTACCCAATTAACCAATAGTTGTCCAATGACCTTATATATATTCATCGCTAGATTATGTTTAAGACTTTGGCTTTGGCAGGCGGGTCAAAATGGAAAATTATTTATCTAATCCTAAATACTAATTCATCCTTAATTTATACTGATAAAGACTAAAATCCTGCCAGCCGTATTGCACGGGCAAGAGTTGCAAATTATGGCGCGCCAACCAAACATTCTCCGCCGCCAAATCAAGCGGCCGCCAAGTCGCGTGAAAGTTGTAAACTGGCCGATGGTCTTTTATTAAATCAGCCACGGTGGCAAAATTATTATCAGTTTTAAGCTCGTAAATTACCGCTCGCTCGGGCCAAAAAAATTTATCCGTGCGTCCGGCCACAATAACCGCCGGCGCTGGAGTTAAGGCCCGCACCTCGCGGCTAGTGGTTTCAAACCGCTTAATATTCTGGCGAATTACGCCTAACCCTTCAATCGGGTCTAACCATACCAAATTAACCGACAGCGCCGCATACAGCGCTACTATGGTCAAAACCCCTAGTTGCCCCCATTGGCGGGCGAGCCCGCGCGCCAGCATAACTGCCGCTGGCAGCAAGGCTAATATATAAAACGGTAAAAAATATCGGTTATATGACGTACCCAGCGTAACCGCGGTTGGGTCAGGATTATCGTTAAACCACCAACTGCCGTAAACTACTATCAGCCAGACAGCCATCAGCAGGCTTAAAATAAGTAATCTTTTACCCAAGCGCGGCACCGTGCGCCAGTAATAAATCAAATAAACCGCGCCGGCCGCGGCCGGCGCAAACCACCACCAATTAAGCAAAATTACATAATTGATTATGGTGTTTAAAATAACGCGCGGATGAAAACCAAAAGGCAAAATTAATTGCCCCAACAGCGAGGCCGTTTGGTAGAGGTCGCGGCCGAGGGCGATTTCGGGCGCATAGCCGAACGATACCGGATAGCCATAGATAAAATAATTGCCGATAAATATCGGCAGTAAACCGATCAGCCCGCCGGCCAACGCATACCACACGTACTTTAAATTAATCTCACGCCTAAACCAGCCAAACCAAATTAAACCGGCCGCCAGCAGCCAAAATATTTCGGCCGTGCGAAAACTCAAGGCTAATCCCGCCGCTAATCCGGTCAACCAGAACCAACGGGGCTGGTTAGTTTTAACAGCCCGAACACTCGCATAAACCGCCAGTAAAAATAAATCCACAAATAAACCATTGTGAAAAAAACTGCGGCTGTGATAATACCAAAAACTGGGTAAAAAAATTAACAAGACCAAACCGATTAGAGCCGTACGGTCGTCAACTAACTCTTTAAGCAAAAAGTAAAACGCCAATAACCCGATTAATGCCGCCAGCGGCGTAACATATGGCAAAAAATTTATCGTAAATATCCAACCCAAGGTTCCGGCTATCAGCGGCAAACCCAAAAAACTGGCTGGAACTAAATTATTATTTACCACTACGGTGCTGCGGGGATGAAGCAACGCCGGCGTAATCGGCACTGTCAAACTCTGCCCCCGGCTCAAACGCCGGGCAAAAAAAGCGTTGGCCGCCTCGTCCGGCGAATTATACCGCTGGGGCAAACCAAAATTAAAAGCGGCGTACAAAACAACTGCTAAAACTGCCAATATTACCGGGCCTGTCAGGCTTCCTGACCAGTGATTAAGCTTTAAATCCATACTAAATTATTATAACAGCATAATTGACTGCTGTCTTAATGGTCGCGGCCAAATCAGCAAAAAGTGCTACAATAAATTATATGCCAACTACTTTATTAGCCAGCCTGCTCGGTTTAATACTAAGCCTAAACCTGTGGCTGGTGCATTCCCTTATTCTTGGCTTACTGGTCGGGTTCGCGTATTTATGGCTAACCGGCACACTCTGGAGCGAACGATTAAAACTAAATAGCTGGTTGGAAAAGTTTGTTATCGGTAGTATCAGTTTAATGGCCGCTGTCATAATTATCAGCACCATTGGTTTTTATATTGGCCTATTTAATAAATACCTCATCGGCCTACTATTGGTAGCCTTACCTTTGGCTGGCCAATTTAAACAAGTCAAATTTACCCTCCTCCGCAAGCGACAGCGAGCGGAGAATGATCAGCCTGTAAAAGCGGGAATGAATGAGGATATCCTCCGTAGCCTTGGCGAAGAAGGATATGCTGCGGAGGGTTCTGCCCGACGAAACATGGTGAGAGGTGCCACGAGCAGCCTACTCCGTCCTCCTAAGGAGGACGGAGTAGGCTGGGTAAGCCTGTGGAACTCAACTTTGGCCGCCGCCTTAGCCATTACCTGGCAAAAAATACTCACACTGACGCTCTTTATCATTTTAGCCGGCTTAACCAGTTACAGCCTTTACTATGTGTTAAGCAATGAAGCCCTGCGCACACCCTGGCAGGTTGTGTTGCCAATAACTTTCGCACTTTATGCCGGCGCCGTCGCCGCTTGGCTAATAGTCAGCCGCTATTTCAAAGCCGGCGGCCTAATATTACTTTATTTGATAAGTTCAAGTGTATTGCCGCTAGTCTACGCTTTGGGTTATGGCTTTGACCCGTTTATTCACCAAGCCACGGCTAAAATTTTAGCTAACACCGGCACCATTGACCCTAAACCCTTATATTACATTGGCCAGTACGTAATCGTGGTAATAATCAACTGGGTCACGGCTCTGCCTATTAACCTCATAGATAAATGGCTGTTGCCGATTTTAACCAGTTTGATTCTGCCTGTGCTCACGGTACGAAAACTAAAACAGACCGCCACGGATAATTATCTACTGGTACTGGCTGGAGCCTTGCCATTAATTTTTTTGCTCAGTCAATTCACTTACACCACCCCGCAGGGTTTAGCTAATTTATTAGCCTTAGTTCTAATTTTTACTTGGTTTAAAAATAATGACGGCGTTCACCTGCCTATTTGGTTTAGCTGGCTAGTGGCGCTAGCTGGCGTGGCCGTTCATCCCCTGACAGGACTGCCTCTGCTGGGATTAAATACCATTTGGCAAATATACCAAAGCAATCTTAAACTAAATATCAAAAAATGGCTGCTGGGTTTGGCGGCCACGGCCACGGCCTTAGTGGTACCGCTCGGATTCGCGGTGATGTCCTGGCTCAAACCGTCAGCCGCCAGTATTAAATTATCATTTGACTGGTGGAATAGTTTGGCGCGCCTTGGTAGCAATCTGGCTGGAGCTTTGCCGATTTTACCGCCCTATACTGAAGTGGCTGACGTGGTTTATTTATGGGGCCGGCCGTTGGTTTTAATAATTGTGGCGTTAGCGGCTTGGGGCTGGTACCGCACTAGCAAATACCGCTTGGGCGCCGGATTTTTAATCACCAGCTTTGGCTTGCTGACTTTGAGTTATTTGCTTTTAAATTTATTTGCCAAATTTCCTAATCTGCCGACCAATGAGCAGAATTTTTATGCGGCGCGTTTATGGGAGTTGGCTTTGTTCACACTCTGGCCGTTGGCGCTCTATGGCGGATATCAAATTATCCATTATGTTTGGTACGAACGGCGCGCGCCTTATTTAGTGAGTGTAAGTTTAGTGTTAATATTAACAGCCTCATTTTACCTGACTTACCCCAGGCTGGATGTTTATCATCGCGATACCGGCTACAACACCACGCCCGATGATGTGCAAGCCGTAAAACTGATAAATAATGTTGGCGCCAATGGCAATTATGCCGTGCTCGCCAATCAGGCGGTCGCCGCCGCCGCCATCAAGACGTACAGTTTCAACAAATACTTTGGACAAAATTTTTACTACCCCCTGCCGACCGGAACTAATCCATTGTACCAGGTCTATTTGAACGCGGCCGAGCGCGGATTGCCGACGCGTGCGACCATTAAAACCGCGGCTGATATCACCGGCGCGCCGCAAATTTTTTTGGTTTTGAATAAATACTGGGCAAACTTTGACAAACTTACCGTCGTCGCCGACAGCGCCGCCAACCAAAAATGGCTGGTAGGCGACGGCCGTATTGCCATTTACCGCTACGATTTTAAATAATTTAGGGTCTGTTTGGTTAAACAGACCCTGGTTTAATAAAAATATTTTTAATCCAGAAAAAAATTTTCCGAAATAAATTTTTTTGTATGATAATCTCGCTGTTCAAATTCCAAGTGCCATTCAGGTACAAACCTTTTATCTCACCCAGCTGAGACAGTTTGATATCTGCGCACGGTAATGTATCAATCCCAATATACAAACTGTAATCCTCATCCGACAGCTCCGGCAAGAGACACTGAATTCCCAGGTGATTATCAGCGCGGTTTCTGTTGGCAATTTTGATTTTGGCCAGATCAACCTTCCGCTCCAGCTTAGCCAGGCAAATCGTTGCGCTATAACCAAAAATGGCATTAATGCGCAATAATCCGTCCTGATTGCGAAACTGAATTTGCGGTAATTTTTTAACAGCCACGCTTTGACTAACCAGACTGATTGTCATAGCATTGTTGTTTATTTTTATTACTATGGAAATGTTTGAATTAAAATTTTGTAAATATACTTTTTTCAATTTTTACTCCTTGGCATTAAGTTTGATTTTGGTTTTCTTATTATTTTTAGGACTTACGCACTTGACCGTTTTTGGGTGTCATTCCCGTGCCAACGGGAATCCAGGCTGTGTAGAATGGCCATATTCTGGATCCCCGCATACGCGAGGATGACAGAAAGAGACCAAGTGCGTAAGTCCTAACTTTATTAAATACTTCAATACCATTTTCAAAAAACCACTTTCACCAGGCGGACGGATGAAGCTTAAGTCAAGAGCTCAATCGAGCTAACAAACTTGTAAGTTCGCGCGCGTAATCAGCCAAATTACTGGCTGAACTATTTTGTTTGGTATGACTGGCGGCGGCCGCCAATAAACTTGGGTTATCCAAACACCTATTAAGTTTTTGCGTAAACTCGGCCTCACTGCCGGGCGTGAACATCCAACCATTAACCCCCTCCTCCATAAGTTCCGGAATTCCGCCGCTTTGTGAGGCCAGCACCGGCGTACCCTGAACTTTAGCCATGGTAATAATGGTGGGCGCGTTTTCTAAACACAATGACGGTACGATTGCCAGGTGACTGTCGGCAATATAATTGTCAATTTCGGCTTGCGTGACAGTACGGTTAAGGGCAAAACGTTTATCGTCACCAATCAAATTAACCAGCCGGGCCCAATTGTCCAGCGCGCCGACCGCTACAATTCGCAATGACCAATCACTCCGTGAACTTTTTTTAAGTGTTTGCACCAACCAAAATATACCCTTATGCTCTTGAATCTGCCCGACGTATATCAAATTAACCAGACCCAGCGGCTTAAAGACCGATAGCGGGGCGGCCAGTGGCGGAACCGGATTGGGTATTACCTTAATTTCACTATTTTTAAAAAATCCCCGACTAATGTGTTCAGCCATCAGCCAACGCGATGGCGCCACCACAATATTTACCGGCTGGAATAACCAACGGGTAATAAACTGATAAACCTTAACGATTAAATTTTCATAACTCTCCTCAACCTGAAGCTTCCACGGGCTCATCCCGCCGTCTATGGTATATTTCATTTCGGCGGCGCCCGTCCTCCGTCCTCCTTGGGAGGACGAGGGTGGATAAAATAAACCCGAGGGGTGTAGCAGTTGGACATCGTGCAAGGTGTGAAGATGTTTAAGCGACAGCGACTTAATGGCGCGCGGCAACCAAAACGACAAGCCCATCAAGTTAAAACTAATCACCGCCGCCGGCTTAACTTTTGCCAAAATTCGCCTGACCTGCCCCGCCGCCAGCCAATTAAACAAATTTATTTTATGCCAAACTAATCGCCACCCTAAACCATGGCGGGCGGCGTTAAGGTAATAATAAACATTCAGCGGATAAAACCGATAAACCGCTATTTTATGCTCAATTCGGCAATCAGTTTTAAAACTACGCAAAGCCTGCCAGGGCGCGCTGGTAATAACCGACACCTCATGTCCTTGATTAATCAATTCGACCGCTAACTGACTGGCGATGTATTCGGCGCCGCCGCGCCCGAACGGCGGATAAAGATTGGAAATTATCGTGATTTTCATAGCAAACCTCGGTATAAATCATCAAGCTCTTGTCCCAACTTATCCCATTGGTAATTTTGCCGCGCGCGCTGGGCGCCGTTTTGTCCTAAGTGGCGCGCTTTATCAGGATTATTCAGTAAAATATCAATTGCCGCGGCCAAACTGTCAGCGCTGCCCGCCACTGCCAATAATCCATTTTGCCCGTCCTTGATTAATTCCCGCACGCCGGGCAAACGCGAGGCAATTACCGGCAGGCCCGTTGCCATGGCTTGTAAAGCCGCCAAACCAAAGGCTTCGGCTTGGCTGGTGGAGGGAAACAAAAATATATCAGCCGCCTGGTAATAAAGCGGTAATTCCCGATCCTTAACAAACCCGACAAAATTCACTCTGGGGGCCAAACCTAATTTCTGCGCCATGGCGGCGTAATGAGTTTTTAACTTACCGGCGCCCACTACCATTAAACGCCACGGATATTTTTTTAATTTAACTAAACTGGCTAACAACACGCCTAAACCCTTAAAAGCATGGGCCTGGTCAAGCGTACCGACAAACAACAAAACCGTTTCCTCACGCTTAATGTTGTACTGCTGACGAACCACTGATGGCTCAAACGCCGGTGTAAACCTGGCCTCAACCCCAAACGGCATCACCCGCCACTTGCCAGTCTCACCTAACAACGGCCAACCGACCTCCCTCATATAATCTTGGGTAGCGCATAAAATAGCATCGGCCCGGCGCGCCAACGCCCGCGCCGTCAGCTTGGTATCAAGCAGAAAAACTTTATCTTTCAACCCGCCGCCGCGCGCCGTCATATGAAATGTCATAACTAATTTTTGCTTAGGCGACAGCTTAGCTAACCATTCGTGAACGCCAAAAAAAGGATAATGCAAATGCACAATATCAAAATCTTTTAAACGCCCCAAAATAGTGGGGTTAAAAGCGGCCTTGCCAATGCTAACCCACGGCTTAAATGGCGCAACTTTAACGCCCGGCAGTTGCGCAAAGGTTAAACCTTTATTATAAAGCGGAGTTAAAACCGTTACTTCGTGTGGCGACGCCAACAAACGGGCGTAATGATAAGCCACATAACCAATGCCGCCGCCGTAGGGCGGATATACGCATGTCAGCTGACAAATTTTCATAATCTTACCATCTTATAATGGGAAAAATTATTCGCCAACCGCTGGCGCTTAGATAATTAAAAACTTTCATAAACAAACTTTCTTCTTGCCATTGTAGTTCACCGGCCGCCCAGCGCAGCAAATCGCGATCTTTAAGAGCCGTCAGCTTTTTTAAGGCTGAGCGTTTGTTAATTATATAGTTTCTGGCGGCGGGACGAAATAAATATTCCAGCGCTCTAATTTTGGCCCCCAGCCAACCGCCGCGCCCGGCCCCCAATATTATTGCCAACTCCGCCGCCGCGGCGGGCAAAAACAACAGCGCCAAAGTCGCGGGTTTAAAATAACTAAGCCACACCAAATAACGGTTGCGCTCCATAAAATACATTTGTGTCTTACTGCGCCGCGGCTCATAATAATGGGTAACCGCGGTTTGTCTGGTAATACCCAGTTTCCAACCGGCCGCGCGCAACCGCAAACTCAACTCCAAATCTTCGTGATACATAAATAAATCTTCGTCAAATAAGCCCGTCTGGCGCAACGCCGCCGCGCGCAGTAAAACCGCGGCGCCGGAAAAATACGGCGGTTCCGGATTAGTGTTGTGGCCGTAAAATTTTTGCCAAGCCGCGTCTAAATCCTGCCCATTGCCCACAGCCTCGCCCAAACCCAAATAATGAAAGGAATTGCCAATGCTGTTTACCAAACCGTTCGGCAGCAGTATAACCGGCTGGACCGCCGCCGCTTTGGAATTTTGTTGTAAATACTCAACTAATCCAGCTAAGGCGCCGGCGGTAAGTTCGGCGTCTTGATTTAACAAAAAAATATACTCGGCGCCGTCAGCCAGCGCGCGCTTAATGCCAATATTATTGCCGCGGGCAAAACCAAAATTTTCACCCTGACGGATTAACTTAACAGTCGGATATTCCAACTTTATAAGTTCCGCCGTATTATCACGGGAATTATTATCCACCGCGTAAACCGGCACGCCAGCGGCGTACTTAGCGCACGACCCTAAACTAACCGCCAACCAACGTTTGGCGTTATAGGTAACAACAACAATGGCGGTTTGGTTCAACATTAATCCGGTGAACTATTATTTTGTTCAGGCTTAGGCGGCTCCACCTTATTATCACCGGCTAAACCTCTAACCACAGCGGTTAAATCGCGCTCGAATTTTTCCAGCCGCACATAAACTCGAAATATTAACCAGAAGGCCAAGACTAATCCAATATACAAAACTAAATCACTGCCCCGCCCCACGCCGGCCACGGCCGCCAAATAAGACGACAAATCCGGGGCCGCCACAATCACGGCCGCCAACAGCCAAAAAGCCAACCAACTTACAAACTCCACCACCCCCAGTTCGCGCGCCTTGTATTTGTTCCACAGACGCCAGCCAAATATTAAAATCATCAGTAATAAAATGTATTGTATTAGTGTCATAGGCGTTATGATAAAAATTTACTCCAAAAAATATCTTTAACGATTTTTAGAGCCGGCCATTTGCCCTGCTGGCTGCGGCGACGACTGTATTCGGTATATTTAACTGTCACTGGCACTTCGCGGTAGCGTAAGTTATGCCGCGCCGTTTCGTCCATAATTTCGGAACTAAACGCCATCCGCGATTGGCGCAAGTTCATATCCTGCCAAGCCGCCCGACTAACGGCGCGAAAACCGTTATGGGCGTCAGTCAATTTCAAACCGGACATAAACCAAGTAAAATAAATCGCCAACTTAAGCGTAACATAGCGCAGAGCGCTGATGCCCTCCACCCGGCCTAAAAAGCGCGAACCAAATACAATATCGGCTTCACCGGCGGCCACCGGCGCGATAACCGTGTTAAGCTCGTTCGCCGCAAATTGACCATCAGCGTCAAAGTGCACCGCTATATCGGCTCCGCGCTTAAAGGCGCTATTCGTGCCGGTTATAAGGGCGGCGCCATAACCGCGGTTAATTAGGTGTTTGAGCACATAAGCGCCGGCGGCGGCGGCCGCAACGGACGTATCATCAGTTGAGCCATCATCAACCACTATCACCTCGCCCACGCGCGGCTTTACTTGCGCCACGACCCGGGCGATTGAGGCGGCCTCGTTGTAGGCCGGAATAACTGCGGTTATATTCATAACTTTACGAATGTGATTTATACCAGCGCAAAGTCTGGCGCAAGCCGTCAATAATCGGCACCGTGGCCTGCCATTTCAAATCACGCTGGGCTTTTTGGGGGGATAAACAACTGCGATTTATATCCTGCTCGCGGGCGGGAGCATACTCAATCAGCGGCACCTCACCAATTACTTCGCCAATCCTAACTGCCAACTCACGAATTGAAATTTCGGTTCCGGTCGCGAGATTATACACGCCCCGTCCCTGTTGCAGGGCCAGCGCCATTCCTTGAGCCACATCGGTCACGTAAATAAAATCACGCGTTTGCTGGCCGGTGCCGTCAATCAAAATTGCTTTGCCTTGCAATAACTTATTACAAAAAATCGCCACCACCCCGCCCTCGCCCCCAGTTTTCTGCCGCGGTCCGTAAACATTGGCCGGGCGCGCCACGACATAGGGCACACCAAAATCACTGGCATAATAAGCTAAATATTTCTCAATCGTTAATTTAGACAGCGCGTAGGGCGACCCCGGTTTAAGCGTCGCCTCTTCGGCGGCGGGGGTTATATCAGGCGCGCCATAGACCGCGGCCGAGGAAACAAACAAAAATTTTTTTAAACCTATATTCTTAACCGCCTCCAGTACATTAAGCGTACCGACAATGTTTATGTCGGCATCGTGCGCCGCATCGTCGCGCGAGGCCGGCGCGCTTGATTGCGCCGCCAAATGACAGACGTAAGAGGGCTTAAGCCGGCGCGCCAGTGAGCGCAAATTGCCGGAACGGATATCAAGTTTATGAAACTTGGCCGCGGGGGCGACATATTTTTTTTTGCCGCTGGATAAATCGTCCACCACCGTAACTTGCAAACCAGCCCGCAACAAAGCTTCCACCAAATGCGAACCGATAAACCCGGCCCCGCCGGTTACTAAAACGTGTTCCATAAAATAATTATTAAACCGGACGAGACAAATATTTTTTTAACACCGTCACTTTATCCAATTTTTCCCAAGCCGGACCCGGCCAGCCAAAATGGCCATAAGTGGCGGTCGCGCGATAAATCGGCCGACGTAATTTAAGCTGCTTAATAATAGCCGACGGCGTCAGCGGAAAATGACGACGAATAATTTTAACCAGATTATCCGCGCTCAAAGAGCTGGTATTAAAAGTGTTGACCGCGATGGAAACCGGCGCAGGGCGCCCAATTACGTAAGCCAGCTGAATATCACACTCGCCCGCTAAACCGGCGGCCACAATATTCTTGGCTATATAACGGGCGGCATAAGCGCCGGAACGGTCCACCTTGGACGGATCTTTGCCGCTAAAACAACCACCGCCATGGCGCGCCCGGCCGCCATAAGTATCAACCATAATCTTGCGGCCCGTTAAACCGGTATCAGCTTGCGGACCACCAATTATAAATCGGCCCGTACCATTAATAAACACCTTAGTGCGGGCATCAAACATTTTACCGCAGACCGGCTTAATCACCTGCGCCAAAATATCGGCGCGCAACTTGGTTAAGCTGACAAGGCGGTCGTGCTGCGCCGCTATCACCACATTATTCAACCTGACCGGCTGACCATTGTGATATTCCACTGACACCTGCGTTTTGCCGTCGGGCCGCAGATACTTGAGCCGCTTAGTTTTTCTGACCTCGGCCAAGCGTTTGGCCAAACGGTGCGCCAACATAATCGGCAACGGCATAAATTCCGCGGTTTCGCGGCAAGCATAGCCAAACATAATGCCCTGGTCGCCGGCGCCCAAAATTTGGCCGCGCCCGACGCCGCGCTTAATATCGGCGCTTTGCTCATGCAACGACACCAGCACGCCGGCAGCGGCCCAATCAATGCCGTACTCCGCCTTGGTATAACCAATCTCCCGCAAGACTTGGCGCGCCACTTTTTGCACGTCCACAAAACCGGTGGTTGATACTTCCCCGCCCACCACCACAATGCCGGTTGTGATAAAAGTTTCAATCGCCACCCGCGCGTCCGGGTCCTGGCGCAATAATTCATCTAACAGCGCGTCCGATATTTGATCGCAAATTTTATCAGGATGACCCTCGGTAACTGATTCCGAAGTAAATAAACTTATATCCTTCATAATTAATTGTTGCCTACGCCCAACATATTCTTATGCGCCAAAAAATAATCAACTGTTTTCTTTAATCCAACCTCCAGCGGCACCAGCGGGAACCAGCCCAAAACTTCCTTAGCTTTAGTAATATCCGGCAACCCCTGACGTGATAAATAAGGCAACGATCCAACTGATTCAATGCCTACCTGAGCCGCGGTTAATTTAATAATCATCTCCGCCACCGCCTGAATAGTTTTTTGGTCAAGCGCGCCCAAATTAAATATGCCGCCCTCGTCATACTCCATTAGCTTTATTAAACCGTCCACCATATCAGAGACATAACAATAAGTTGACACTTCCGCCGTTGAACCATAAACAACCAAGGGCTTGCCCGTCACAGCGTGCATAACAAAATCGGGAATCATCCGGCCGTCATTTAGTTTCATGCGCGGACCGTAGGTATTGAAAATTCGGGCCAGGCGCACGCTCACCTCACGATGCTGGCCATAATTAACCACCAGACTCTCGGCAAACCGCTTACCCTCATTGTAACAACTGCGCGGACCAACCGGGTCAATAAAACCCCAATAACTTTCGGGAATTGGTTGGTCGTCCGTCGGGTCGCCATAGATCGCCGACGACGAAGCGTGCAAAAATTTAGCCCGGTATTTAACGGCCATTTCCAGCAAATTATAGGTCGCCGCGGCGTTAGCCTGCAAAGTTTCAATCGGCAGATTGTTATATTCTTTGGGGCTGGTGGGACAAGCTAAATTATAAATTTCCTGAATTCCCTGAAACTTCACTTTAAAAATTTCCAGCTCGGCAAACTTATCCAAATCCAATGGCGCCGTCAGGTCGTGCCGTAAAAATTTAAAATTCGGATGCTGTAGTAAAAGATCAATATTTTCCTCGCTGCCGGTTAAAAAATTGTCCACGCAAATTACATTAGCGGTTGGAATAAGCTGGTCGCACAAATGCGAACCAATAAATCCGGCTCCGCCCGCCACTAACACGTTTTTTCGCTCCAATAATTGTTTGTACATAGTTATGTTACTCTGAGATGGTTTCAAAACTCATTTCTGCTGTAATTTCATCTTTTCGGCTGCGACTTCGTCAGGCTTCGCAAAAAGGATTTCACCGTAATTATACTACGTTTCAATTCTTTTTGCTCGCCTTCCTCGTCTCGCGAGAAAAACTGAAATTTCGCCACGAAAGAGTTTTGGAACCATCTCTCTAAGTTTAATGTAGCAATAATCTAATTTTAACTGATTTAAAGCTTTTTTTCAAACTGGGATTGATCCAAAGTCTGATTATCATTAAGTTGCCCGGAAACGGCTAAATTCGACTTAAAAACCCATAAATTTAAAATCGTAAAATAAATCACGGCCGCCGTCCCGTTTACCAAAAACTTGGCTGGCAAATCCGGCCAAGCCCCGCCGCCAACTAATCCCCATAACGACAATTCCATTACCCCCAAATATATAAGCGACACGGCTAAGAACCGACCATACTGCTTAAGTGTACGATTGCTCCCTTGACCAAACGTCCACTGCCCGTTAATCAAGTAACTGCTTAAGTTGGCTACAAAAAATGACGCCGCGTTAGCCAACAAATAAAATTCTCTCCCCCCGGGCACCCCCCGCGTCAGGGCAAAATAAATTGTAAAATCCAAAACAAAATTACCCGCCCCCACTACTAAAAACCGTCCCAAGCGCTTGGCTGGCGGCCAAATTAAGTCCAGTTTAATCATAATCTTTTAGACCTAACCCGGTTTAACGGGCTGTACCAACGGTTAAACCGCCCCGCCAATTTTTGGGTTCAATAAAAAAACTTGACATAACTTGATTCTGACCATTAAACACTCGCACTTGCGGTCCGCCGCCCACGCCGGGGGTGGCCACTATTTCGCGGCTGCCATTACCATCGGTATCACCCACCGCCACGTTCACGCCGCCCCGGAAATTTTTAGCAAAGGCAAAAAACTGACGCAGAACGCGACCCTGATAATTAAACACTCGCACTTGCGGTCCGCCGCCGGCTCCGGGAGCAACTACTATTTCCGCCTTGCCGTCGCCATCGGTATCACCCACCGCCACGTTCACGCCGCCCGGGAAAGCCCAGGAAAAAGCGTAAAACTCGCTCCTTTTATTACCAAACTTGTCAAATACGCGAATCGGCAAACGCAAATTACCCGCGGGCGCGGTTACTATTTCCGGCTGGCCGTCGCCGTCAGTATCGCCCACCGCCACGTTCACACCGCCAATATAAGACGGGTCGTACGGTATGAACTGGTACAGAATATTTCCCGCTTCATCATAAATTCTAACTAAATTAGAGCCGCCTTTGCCAACCCCAATTACAATCTCGTCTTTTTTATCAGCTGTAAAATCCGCCACCGCCACGCTCAAACCACCCCGAAACTGTTCGGGCAAGGCCATAAATTGCGATTCCAACCCGCCTTTTAAATTAAAAATTTTGACATGCGGACCGCCGCCGGCCCGCGGCACAGTGACAACGTCAATTTGCCCGTCGCCATCCACATCACCGGCCGCCACATTAATGCCTTTGGTATAGCGCGCGTCATAGGCCAAAAACTTTTGCATTAATTCACTGGATAAATCGTACAGCGCTATTTCCGCCGTGGCGTTAGTCTGCGGCGCTAAAAAAATCGGCGTCTTGCGGCTAAAGACTTTACTGCCGGCCAGCGCAAAGGCTTTTTGCAAATTCAGCCGGCGTCCCAACTGCCCCACCTGTCCCGGATTGGCATTGTCAACTAAATCGCCCGCGGCAATTAACACATCGCGCAGTTGTGACGGCGATAAATTGGGATAGGCTGATTTTAACAAGGCCAGCGAACCTGACACTAACGGCGCCGCCACTGATGTGCCCGACCAATAACCGCCATAATAATCCTGAAACAAATTGTTGGCTTTATCAACAAACTGGGTACTATAAATTTTTACGCCCGGCGCCGCCAAATCAATGCACTTGGAACCAAAATTGGAAAACTCGGCTCGCACGTCGTTATCATCCACCGCCGCCACGCCAATCACCTGATTTTCACCATTAAACCCGTCACTACAAACCGGATAGTGCGGCTGCTTGTTCATATCTACGCCCATTTGCTGTTCATTACCCGCCGCCGCCACCACCAAAATGCCGGCCTGATAAGCGCGCTGAATCGCATCTTCCAAAATTGGGTCGGAAAACTGACCGACAAAACTCAAATTGATAATATCGGCATGGTTAGCAATTGCGTACTGAATGCCGCGCGCTACCGTTACCGTGTCGCCCAAGCCACGGCCGTCCAACACCCGAATGGGCATAAGGCGGGCATGCCAAGCCAGGCCCGCCACGCCTTGAACATTATTGCCGATGGCCGCGGCCACGCCGGCCACAATCGTGCCGTGGTTCATCGCCACCTCATTCCAACCGGCGTCAAACTTTGGTTCAGGGTCGGCCACATTGGCCACAAAATCCCAACCGTTCAGGTCGTCAATATAGCCGTTTTTATCATTGTCTTGTTTGTCGTTCGGCACCTCCCACGGATTAAACCAAATATTGCTGGCCAAATCCGGATTGCTGACATCGACGCCAGTATCAAGCACGGCGATTACGGAACGAATGGTTTGACTTTGCGGAACATCCCACGCCGCCGGGGCTTTAATCTTATCATAATAATTTTTTTGGAAATTGTAATCCAAATCATTTGGAATCAGGGCTAAACTGTACTGACGCACGGGCGCGACTAACTTAATGCCCGTCTGCTTGTTTAAATAAGCCTGCGCGGTTTGGGAGTTTAGCCGCTCGGAACAGCGATAACGCACAATTTGTGATGATGTCGTTACTGCCGCCAAATCGCACGGCGCCGCTACTTTAACCACCGCATCATTAACCACCGCGCCAGTAATTTCCGCCGCCGGCAGCTTAGTAAATCCATTGTCAGCCCCATTAACGTTAGCTCCATTAACCAAAAACCCGAGCGCAACTGCCGGGACCACAAGCCAAATAATTGTTCTGACTGGTCGTGAATTCATTAATACTATTATGACAAAAAATCGCTCATAAGGGAAGAGGTTATTCATTTAGCGATGATAATAATTTTATCAAAATCGCCGCCGCCACATCTTAAAAAAATAAGACCAAACAAAAAACAATTAAATTTTAAAACACCCGACAAATACTTTGATACTGGGAAGCGAAGTCCCGCACCGCCCGACTTGGTCGGACTGGTGCGTGGGTATGGAAGTTTTTGACTAAAAGGTAAGATTATCAATTTTTTAATAATTTAGCCAAGTCTTTATTCAGCTTACCTTTAATTTGTAATTTACTTAAAGTCTGATAAAGTCGCTTTTTTTGTTGCTGGTTGGCCAAGGCGATAATCTCTTTAATTAAAATCTCCGGCCAAAAATACATAGGATACGAGCGGCGTATTTTGACCCACGGTGAATAATAATTTTCGCTATTACTTTTATCTTCATTACTAATATCTTTGTTCTTAGTGCGTTCAAATACGGCCCGAAAACCATCCCCCGCCTCTTGCAACCAAATATTTATTCGGGCTATAGTTTGGCTACTGACTTTTAAAGTTCGGGTGATATCTTGATAATTTTTACCTTGCAACAATAGTTTGGCTATTTTAAGACGCTTAGCCAACATCGTTAGCTCGGAACGCGACAACAAATCCTGAAAAATCATTGCCACATCCTTAAAACCATGTATGGTCCCCAAAGAACGAAAAAAATCAAGCAACAAATCTTGCTCTTCTTTTTTAGATAAGCGGGCTTGAGGTGAAAATTTGGCCATAGTTTTTTTATATAATTTATTAGCAATTTTATTATACACCAATACTTTGATACTGGGAAGTATGGAAGTATTTTTTGAAGACAAAAAAAGACCACTGAATATTTAGCAAATACAAAAAGTGGTATTAAGCCTCAGTAAAATACTTTGATACTGGGAAGTATGGAAGTATTATTCAAATACAAAAAGAGCTCTCAAGAGGACTGTTTCTGTAAAGCAGTGTATTAATTAGTGTTTACTGTGTGTCAAAAAGTGTCCAGGCGGACAAAAAAAGACACATCAAGAAACCGCTGTTAATACTGCCACCTCCCCGGCTACGGGCGGACAAATACTTTGATACTGGGAAGCGAAGTCCCCGCCCAAGGCGGGCAGGCCGCACCGCCCCGACTTGGTCGGACTGGTGCGTGGGTATGGAAGTATTATTCAAATACAAAAAGAGGCAGCTGAATATTTAACAAATACAAAAAGTGGTATTAAGCCTCAGTAAAATACTTTGATACTGGGAAGCGAAGTCCCGCACCGCCCCGACTTGGTCGGACTGGTGCGTGGGTATGGAAGTATTTGTCAGATAGATAAAAACAAACTCCGCCACGATGTACATCGGCTAGCAAAAGACTTTTTCACTAACTTCTACGGGCATCCTGAAGGGGTTCATAGCTCCTCCCCGCCTCCCCTTACCTTAAGGGGAGGAGTACGTGCAGTTCCTTAGATAACAAAAGACTTTTTAGACACTTCCTACGGTGTCATTCTGAAGGAGTTCGCCGCGGCGAATGACTGAAGAATCTAGAGATCCTTCGCTCCACTCAGGATGACACAAAAACACCCCGCCCTCCAAAATGGTTAGTTTAGTAAAATCGGCATTTACTTTGATACTGGGAAGCGAAGTCCCCGCCGGCCTAAGCCTGTACCTTATAAACTACGCTACAATTTATTAGCACAACATAATTTTATTAAACTCGTTGATTGCAAGAGGCCGATGGCGGGCAGGCCGCACCGCCCGACTTGGTCGGACTGGTGCGTGGGTATGGAAGTATTATTCAAATACAAAAAGAGCCCTTCGGAGAAGGACTCTTTTTCGGGAACTTTTGTTTTAAGCCAGTAGGGCTTTAGCGCTTGGCGCCGGAGTAAGCAATGGCGCGGACGGCGTCCCAGTCGGAAGCCGAGGTCGGCACTTTGCCATAAATAGCCTTAAAGCTATTGATGGCGGCTTTTTCCGAAGTCAAATTGCGCGTCGCCGTGCGCAAGCCATAAGCCA
>Ga0265296_1000368_pt1 | contig 73743 bp, 79 predicted proteins | sample MunlanPumphouse1_FD_189073 | JGI IMG/M metagenome (GOLD analysis project Ga0265296, IMG submission 189073) | Groundwater microbial communities from a municipal landfill in Southern Ontario, Canada - Pumphouse #1 | ecosystem: Environmental > Aquatic > Deep subsurface > Groundwater | place...
GCGCCCCATGAGTCCCGCTTCTATTACTGTGGTCCCCCTGCCGCTGAAGGGATCATATACAATATCGCCTTTTTTTGTCAGGAGATTGATGAAAAACCGGGGGAGCTGGGGTTTGAAACAGGCACGATAGGAAATCTCGTGGATAGAGGATGCCTGGCGCTGGCGGGAGGTCCAGAACTCATTGGTATATTTCCTGAGTGCCGGTTCCGCCGGATCCAGTGGTTCAACATGAGTAGGAATGCCGGCATCACTGGTGAATCCGGCAAGAATATTGCCAAATCCTGTGCTGACAGCTCCTCTTGTTGCCCATCGCATCGTACTGTACTGGTTGTGTGGTGTAGGGTATATCCGCTCTGGTTGAAACGGGGGGAAAATGGTGAGTCTGAGATATCGATTATCAAAAGAATTTTTTTACCTTATCCCGTGTGGGCACCCTCTGCATCGAATGCAGGAGGATACCGGACGGTCCCGTGCACCCCATCGAGAGCACCGGGCACCAGTTCGATCGCCATGAACGCCTCATCCGGACAGGGGAAGGGAGCGGTGATGCCAAAGGTCCGTGCTGTAGAGAAACCAAACCGGGGATAATAGCCCGGATGACCTACAACGATCACGGCGCGGTGCCCGAGCTGCCGGCAGGTGTTGAGTCCTTCTTCCATAAGTGCCGCCCCGACACCCTGGCACTGGAACGCCGGGTCCACACCAAGCGGTGCCAGTGCAAGGGCAGGAATACTATCCTGGTTTTTATCAAGAGACTCTATGGTTATCGGGGGAAAGAGCACATGCCCGATAATACGGTCATGATGAACTGCCACAAGGGAAAGATCCGCGGTAAAATCACCATCATTGCGCAGTGCATTGACAAGCCGGGCTTCGCCATCCTGAGCGAACGCATCGTTATGCATTGCGAAAATGTCCGTTATATCGAACGGTGTTTCCGTGCGGATAAAAAAAGATCCCATCATCTCCTATAGGAGTCTTGAGGATAAATCATGGATGGTAGTACCTGGTATACTCAAAGTATGCCGCGAATTTATGCCGTGGGTTATGATCTAAAAAAGAAAAAATGGGTTAATACTGCAACTTAGTTCGCTGGAGCGGCCGAGGCCTTCTTTACCTGGAATGATGCAATAACTGCTCCGAGACCGCTCACAATAGCAAGAATGCCTACGATAAAGGGGATAAGTTCTGCAGCGAAGAATGGGTAGACCAGGATAATGATACCAAAGATCATGCTTATTACCCCGAGCACACCATTGCCGCCATCTTTGGTTTTGAATGCCTGGAACAAATGGGCAGCACCGATAAACACTCCCCAGAATCCGATGAAGATCGCAAAGAATGAGAGAATGAACACCGTGCTGTACAGCGGGTACAGAAGGATGATAAACCCGGCAAGAATGTTCACAATAGATAAGAAGATCTTCCATCCCATGTTGGATTTGTCAACGGCAAGACTGCCAAGGGTGAAGAAACCGCCGACAAGCCAGTATGCCCCCATGAATGTGATCAGAATCATGGTGGTGATACCCGGGGTTGTCAGGAACATGATTCCGATGATTAAGGAGAGTAATCCCCACAGGAGCACAAGCCACCACGGCAAAAGGCTCGTCCAGTTGATCATTGCGTCAGGTATGTCAGTTGTTTCAGTCATGATAATCTACATGTTCAAATTGCCCTGAAACTTTTTATACTATTTGTAATATTCCCGGGGGAAATCTTTCCTGACAAGAGCAGGGGGGTTAAGGAAAAGAGGGGGATTGGCGGTTCCTGACCATTAATCGCAGTGTGTATTAGCCATACATGCCAATCGATTAAGGGATGAATCCAACCCTGCGGGCATATATCGATCTGACCCGCCTGCAATTCTCGTTTGCCTGGCCCCTGCTCTTCTGCTCCGGGTACCTTCTTGCCACGGTTACCTACGGAGGTTTTTCTTGGTCTGGACTCCTGGTAGTTGCCCTGATCGGGTTTTTCGGGTTTGAAGCCGGGCTGGTTCTGAACGATTACATTGATCGCGAGTATGACCGGAAGGATATCGAGACCGACAAACTGACAAAATACTGGAGGGCCTTTGGCACGAGACCGATCCCGGCCGGACTCGTTTCGCCGCGAAGTGCAGTTGCCCTTTTCCTGATCCTTGCTGCGATCACTACATCCCTTATCTTTACCCTGCCAGCCCCCCACTCGGTCTACGTGTTCATCCTGATGATCTACTGTTTCGCAATCGAAATCTTCTACCAGGAAGAGAAACGCGAACAAAAGTTTCCCTATGCCCAACTGATCGGCAGGACAGATTTTGCCTTGTTTCCGGTTGCGGGCTACCTCTGCATTGGCAACCCTGACCTGAATGCGCTCCTGTTCTTTGCCTTCTTCTACCCGTTTGCCCTCGCCCATCTCGGTGCAAATGATCTCATAGATGTGCTAAATGACCGGGTGCGGGGCATGAACACGATCCCCACACTTTTTAGCATAAACGGGACTGCATACTGGATTGCGGGATTCACCGCAATTCACATCATGACAGCGATCATTTTCATGACGCGGCTGGGCTGGATATCCTGGATCGGGATAAGTGCGGGTCTCGTGCTCCTGCTCTTTGCCAATGCTATGATCCTCAAAGACCGTACTCCCGGTGCTGCCCTCAGGGTGCTTCCATGCTTCCATATCGCGATGGTGCTGTACGCGGTGGGGATTGCTACCGGCGCATTATTGTAAAGAACACGGGAGTCATGTCATTTGCCGGTACAATACATGACGGGATACGACCTCTTTTTTTAGTTCTTCTTACGGAGTCTCAGGGCTCGGGACTGTATCGATATCCTCATAAAAGGGGGGTCGGGCAGGTACAAATCGATTCTGTGAAGAGTGGCTGAACCGGAAAGTTCACGTCATGAATTTATTGTTTTTCTGGATCATTTATGGTCATAGGTTTACAAAGTACACCGCCCGACTCCCCCAAACCTTTCACTTTTTTTCGGAAGTTTTTGGTCTGCTTTTGAGCGATTTTCCGAAGAGAATTTTATGGACGGGCTTGGGCAATGTTGGCTAAATGCGAGAGGAGGGTCGGACGATGTACTTTGAAGCGACACTCCCTGGCTTTCTGGCTCCAGGGGTGATGCAATCCCTAGATCCTCAGCAGCCGCTCATTCTCCCGAAGCCACTGCCTCCGTTCCTCATAGTCCGGCATGATCTCCTTTACTTTTGCCCAGAACTTCTTCGAGTGATCGGGCTGTCGGAGATGAACGAGCTCATGGACGATAACATAATCCACTATCTCTAACGGAGCCTGGATGAGCCTCCAGCTGAAGTTGAGCCCCCCCGTGCTGGTACAGGAACCCCAACGCTGCCGGGCATCCGTGATGCGGATCGATTGCGGGGTATACCCGGTCGTCATCGAGAACCACATGCAGCGGGCATGGATCTCCCGCTGTGCCTCCTGAATGTACCAGCATTTTAGCCGGTGCCTGATATCGGGGAGAAGGGTCCGGCATACGCACAGCCGGTCCGTCCGTTCGATGGGGTTGTTGCCGCTTTCCACGATATGCAGCGGATAGGATCGCCCAAGATAGAGAAAGGTCTCACCCTCTACGTAATCATGCACCGTTGCTGCGGGCCTCTGTTTTATCTCGCCGATCTTCTTTTTAATCCAGCCACTCTTTTCCTGTACGAATTTATTGATCAAAGCAGCCGGCGCCTTGAGTGGGGCCCGCACGATAAGGTGCCCATCCGGAGTTACGACAAGGGCAATACTCCGGCGACGGGAGCGGATTATTTTTTCAACAGGGATCTCGTCCATGACAGCAGTGATATGAAGAGTACTGTTGAACCGGGAACAAAAAAAAGAGCAGGATTCTGCATTCACTAAAACTAATGGGGTGATTTTCCATTCGTCCCGTCACTGACAATTTTCCCGTCTTTAAGCCGGATGATCCGGTGGAAGTAGTCTTTGTGCCAGTCCTCGTGCGAGACCATAACAATGGTCTGGTGGAACTCTTCATTGATCTCTTTGAATAGTTCAAGAACCAGACGGGAGTTTTCCGAATCGAGATTGGCACAGGGTTCATCAGCGAACAGGATATCCGGCTTGTTGACCATGGCCCGTGCAATCGAGACCCGCTGCTGCTGACCACCGGACAACTCACGCGGGAGATGGTCCCTGCGATCGCATAATCCAATCTTTTGCAGCACCTCAAAACTGCCTGCCTGAGTCTGCTGCTCGGTGCGGTCCAGCCGCAGCATTGCAGGCAGGGAGACATTCTCCATCACGGTGAGATCGGGAACGAGTGCGTAGTCCTGAAACACGTACCCGAGCTTATAGAGCCGGAACTGGGTCTTCTCGTAATCATTGAGCCGGCCGACATCGATACCGTCAATTGTGATCTTACCGGAAGTAGGTTCATCCAACAGTCCCAGCATGTGGAGCAGTGTTGTCTTGCCGCTGCCACTTGCACCCATGATGCCAAGGAACTCGCCTTTGGCGATATCGAGAGTTACGCCGTCAAGGGCGTTAACTTCGACATCCCCCATACGATAGATCTTCTTTAAGTCTTCGATGATGATCATGGCATCAGGTCCTCATGGCAGTCTGGATATCTTCACGGGAGATCTGGTAGGCAGGAACATAGCCGGCAACAATTGCAGCGATAAAGAGAATCACGGAGTTCATGAGAAGATCCATCGGCGTGATATACAGGGTTGCAGACCATTCCGGTGTAACGATGGGGTGATACGCCATGTATGCGGCGAGGACCAGGGTTAAGAAGATCCCGAGGATAATACCAAGGATGCCGAGAATGATGACCTGGAACCCGTAGTTATGCATAATGACTTCCTTATCCACCCCGATAGCCTTTAAGATCCCAATCTGTTTGCGGCTGCTGATGGTCTTGATGGTGATGACGATGAACAAAACGACGGTTGTAATGATGATACTGACAACCAAAGACACCATGTTGATGATGGCAAAACTCTGGAGAGCCCGTCCCATGCTCTTGCTTAACAGGTCTGCGGTTGTCTGGACCTTCCCGGTCCCTCCCACACCATACGCGAGGAGTTCATCCTTGATGAACTTCTCGGAATAGCCGGGTTTTGCCTTTACCGTGATATAATCCGCGTTGTCAAGCGCCTTTGGGTCAACCAGTGCCATGTCCGTTGAGGTAACGTAAACTGCGCTGTCCGCCTGACTCCAGCCGGTGAAATAGATCCCTTTTACCCGGTAGTCCTTCACGTACCCGTTGCCGTAATCAATATTGATTGAATCGCCAACCCGTACTCCCCCAAGCGAAGCCTGGAACTCGTCCTCCTGCCGGATCGAAGAGTCTCCCGCTACCGGCCTGCCAATAATGACTTCCCCGGTATCGGCTTCACCAAGGTAACTGCCTGCAACCATCTTGGTATAGAGAGGGGAAATGGACTTCTCGTCATTGGGCGATATCGCACGCACCGTGACCCCGAGAACACGCTGGCGGTACTTGAGGGTCGCTCCCTTGGAGAAATGGGGGGTGGCCCGCTCTACACCGGGCATACCGTTGATGAGGTCGAGTGTTGCATGAATATCGGCAACATACTTATCGCCGGATTTGGGGCTGACAAGGACGTTTCCGACTTCGTAGTCTACGACCTGCTTGGTGATGCTCTGGCCAATCCCGTTGAACATGGAAGGTAAGAAGATCATGTTGGTAAAGCACATCCCGATGATCAGGATGGTCAAGATTACACTTGAGCGGCTTCCCCGCTGGAGCGAGCGCAACGCCAGCAGGAACGCGACCTTTAGTTCTTTTTTACCCATGGAAGTTTTCCATCCCCGTTCTTTTTTGGCAGGTACCAGTATCGGTAAGCAACAAACCCGAGGATGGCAAGGACAATGAGACCGAGGATGATGTTCCCTGAGTTGTCTGCTGCCGGCACCCGGATGTTCATCTGCCGGATCATCGTGTGCACACCCATGTCATCGGTATAGGTGATCGTAAGATTATAGGGGTGGTTACCCGCTTTTGCCCCCTCGAGAAGGTAGACTGCGGGGGCATCATTACCCGGTTTTATCTTCCCGATAAATGCCTCTTTGTTACCTTCTGACGGGAGATCAATTTTTGCGGATACTTGTTTTGCATCGCCGGTCCCGGTATTCTCAATACGGATCGTGAGATCAAAAGGGGTATTTTCAGTAAGACGTGGCGGGTTGGTATCCACGGATACAAAACCCAGTTCTGCTTTACCTTTCAGCATCAGGTCGATCCCGGTTTTCTGGGTCTGGAGAACGCCATCGATTGCGCTATAGCTGATGGTCACAGGTATCCGGACAAGACCGGCATTTGCCTTCTTATCGGAGAGTAATACCAGTTGTACCGTTTGCTGCCCCCCCCCACTGATAGCTCCTAAATGGTAAAGATCTGCATTCTTCGGGGCTACCACCGCGCTATTATTTTCAATTTTTACCGTAATGTCATCGGCAAGGGTCTGTCCAGCGTTCCTGATGGTGAGCGTCACCGGGATCTCTTCCCCCGGGTTTGCAGTACCGTTAAGAGTGGTATCCATGATCAGGATCGCCTGTCTCTGGATCCCGACCGCAGTGTTGACATTTACCGGTATCGGGTACCGGGTACTTTTTCCGCCGGTAACATCGATCCAGACTTCGGGATAATACATCCCGCTTTGTGAAGGAGCCCGGACCGAGAAAGTGATAGGGATTGATTGTCCCGGTCCAATCTCACCAACACGATCGAAGTCCTTGCTCAGCACTTCAATACCAAAGCCTTCAAGTTTGACATTTTCAATATTGACATTGATATCTGTCGTTTTTGTGACTGCACGGGTTGAGTCCGTCCCGGTTTTTTCACTGAGAGAAGCACTACCCGCAGTATTTTTTACCGTTACTATGATAGTCCCCAGACTATCGGGCATAAGGACCGAGGGGATCACTTTATAATCGGTAATCGCTACGGTGGGTGCACTTTCTGCTGATACAGGAACCACAATTGCGCTCGTGAGCGCGATAATGATAAGAATTGAGATTGTCCATTTCATAACGATCGCTCTGCTGAAAGGAGAGAATTTTACTTCCTTTTTATTATCATGTACTAAATAATTCTGGTAGTTTTTCATAATTATACCATCTCAAGGCGAACAGATCCTACACCCTGCCTTACTGCTATCTCATTGACGGGGAGGGCTGGATTATAACCCGCAGTTACATACGCTCCATTGTTCAGGGTTAACCCGGAGCCGGTGATATCCCCAACACCCTGGTGAGCAGTAATACGGGTATTACTCGTACCGGGAACTTTTAAGGTAAGGTCACCTATTCCGCTCGTTATTGTTGCATCAAACCTTCCCCCGCGATACCGGCCAAGATCGATCTCGGTATCCCCGGCACCTGAATGAACATTGAGATTGTTGAGATTAATCGCACCGAGATTCAGCCGGCAGTCCCCGGCACCGATATTGACATCCAGTGCAACCGGAACATTATCCGTAATACGGATTTCCCAGCTGTTTGGAGAATGCACGGCAAACCATGCTTTTCCGGTATGACCTTTGTCAGTCATCCTGACTGTTTTTGTCATATTATTAAGAGATGATGAAAAAACCGGTTGCCATTCAGGAGCTTTTGAAAAGACGGTTGTTTCCATCAGCGCATGATCGCGTGTACCACCATAGACAGTGATCTCCCCGGCACCCATGATGATTGAAATATTTCCTGAAGTAGCACCATCTGACGGGAAGGCAGTGGTATTGGAGGCGATCCACGCGGTGTGGGTAAAGGGAGAGTTTGGGCGATCCGCGATGGCTGAAAAACCTCCGGATATAGCGGTGATGCAAAAACCGATTGCCAATGATACGATAGCAATGGCAACCAGCCACAGGATTACTCGTTTCGGTGTTGTGCCAGAAAGTATCAGGACACCTTTCACGCAATAATTTTTTTCTTCTTTTGGAAGATCTGAGCTCATGCAGCACCCACCGTCCCGGTAATGATATGAATATTCCATTTCAGGTAGCGGATGCCCATGAGGTAGAAGAACCGGGCCAGGTAGAAATCACCAATAATGAGGAGGAGTCCGACAGCAGTCATCCCAATGGAGAAGAATATCCCTGCCGCTGGATACAACCAGATGGAAAATGACGGGAACCCCAGTATCTGCAGGATCGCATAGACAAAAGCGACCGGCCCGAATATCGTAAACGCGACACCCACAAGAAATACTGCCATAAGCAGGACGACAAGAATGATGAAAGGCACCAGTACGAATACCAGGTTGAACAGGCCAAGCCCAAGAGTGGCCATGATGGCATGGAAGATATTTTTACAGGAACAGGTGTGCTCGGCTTTTTTCACGAGATGTGTTGCTTTAATCTCCTTTGCAACTTCATCAGGAGAACCAAGGGAGCTGAAGAGCTCTTCTTCGGACCGTCCCTCCGTCTTTCCGATCCTGAAATGCTCCCGGTAATCTGAGAGAAGGTCTTCAAGATCTTCTGCCGGAAGCGTTCCTTTAAGACGGTCGGTTAATATCCGAATATATTCCTGTTCATTCTGCAGCATCTTTTTTCCCCACGAGAAGCGCGTTCACCGCTGATGCAAACCGCATCCATTCATCCTTGAGTTCATGTTCTTCTTTCCTTCCACTATCAGTCAGCCGGTAATATTTTCTTGGCGGACCTTCGCCGGATTCCTGCAGGTACGTGGTGACATACCCCTCATCCTTAAGACGCCTTAACAACGGGTAGATGGTGCCTTCCGAGATATCAATTCTTTTTGAGATCTCATTGACAAGTTCGTACCCGTAGCAGTCCTTCTGCGCCAGAACGGCAAGGACACAGATCTCGAGCACGCCTTTTTTAAACTGAATATTCATGGCATCTCCCTGGGAACCTGCGTACCCGGACCCCGGCTGTTTGGAGCGGAAGCAATCATAACATTTCAATCCGCCCCAATCCAGGGGGTTTGACAGAGGGTAAATTTTCCGGGTACGCAGGCCGCAGTGTTTAACACAGTATCTTGCATTACAAGATACCTACTATTACTTTGGTTAATTGGTATAAAAACTTCCCGGCCGGAGCGGACAAAATCGGATAGTATGCGACCATGCAGGAAGGCCCGGGGGTTTGTCTCTCATACAGAGAATTAAGGTATTACAAAATACCGTCGTCATCCAGGAAAAATACAGGGAGGTATGCAACCAGCGATGCAATGCCATGACCGTTACGATGATGCCTGCTGTACATCCTTTTCGCTCGTAGGAATAATGCAGACAACACTGCCGGGAATCAGGGCTTCAAGAGATCCTTTTAAGGAATCGATGGACTCCTGCATATCTCCCACTTTCTGCTCCGGATCAAACCCAAGGTAGATGTCGATATAGATCCTGGTTCCGGACCGCCGCGACCGTACTCCGTGGAATTCATGGAACTTGTCAAACGAGCCGACCAGTTCCTTTAAAATGACAATCTGGAGCTCTTCTTCCAGGGTCTTGTCAAAGAGATCCGGAAGTGAGGAAGAGATCTCCCGGTATCCAGCGAACAGCAGGAACCCGATAATAACCAAAGAGGCAATCGGATCGATATACTCCGACCAGCTGTACTGGACGAGGAGCACCGAGAGCACCAGCGCAAAGAGGATCAGGAGATCGGAGAAGGTCTTGGCCCGCCGGAGCCGCCACTGGGCTTCCATGATGGGAGTGGGCTCTTTTTGTGCGAGACTATAGTTTTTCTTCCAGTGGTACGAGTCGGTGATACTCACAAGGATCATGAGAGGGATCCCGATTAACGCAGCATTCATATCGAAATGTTCGGGATGGAGAATACGGTTAAAGGTGAATAAGAGCAGGATCACGATGGATATGAACATCACGCCGCCCGTGATGATCCGTGTTAAGGACTCGAACTTTCCCATGCCGTAATCGTACGTGAACTTCCCGCCCACGGTCACTCTCCGAATGATTATGAGGGCAAAGGTAGTGGCAAGGATCTCGTTTGCACCCTTGATGATATCGGCAAACAGGGTCATGGATCCGGACAGGATGACCGCGATAGACTCCGGGATCAGAACGAGGAGATCTATGCAGAGCCCGGTAAATACCAACTTCTGGCGGGACTCTCTCACTTCGCCCTCTCCGTCACTGATCTCATCACGTGCCATGTATGTCAATACATGATGACAGGATTACTAAAAAAACCTTTAGGGATTCCAGAAACAAGTGACGGGAAAAAATTCTACATTTATACAAAGGAGGGTTCCCCGCCTCAGGGCCTCTCCGAGGCACGGCGGGCAAGGAGGTTTCAGTAATGGTAACCGGTTAAACTGTGGCAGGGCGTTTCGTATGGAGAGGTGTCCAGTCACCCGTTGTTTTCAATCAGGATCTGCTCAAAAATTCTCACTCAAAGTCTGGTAGAAAAATTTCAAACAAGGTCCGGTTGATCCGGATCGATTTTTCAAACGTGATCGTGTTCGTGATGAGAAATTTTCAAACAAGGTCCGGTTATTTTTTTTCAATCGAAGTCTGCTCAAAAATTTCAAATCAAAGTTCGGTTGAAAGATTTCAATCAGGGTTTGATTGCATTGCCGTGATAACGTTTACGTCGGAAGGATAGCATTGGATCCATTTTTCAATCAAGATCCGGTTACTTTTTTTCAATCAAAGTCTGCCCAAAAATTTTCAATCAAGATCCAATTGAAAAATTTCAGGCAAGGTCCGGTTGATCCGGATCAACTTTTCAAACGCGATCGTGATCGCGATGAGAAATTTCCAAGCAGGGTCTGGTGAAAAAATTTCAGCCAAAGTCCACTGAAAAACCTTCATGAAGGGCAAGGGATCTGAGCACGGAATCAGAAAAATGCAGTCCCTGAACCGCCGCGGGGGCGTCCCTTCGGGGGCGGCGGCGTTCATCACTTCCGGGGGTGGGGCCAACAGATCTGCGGCTTAACTCTGCCATGCAGATATTGGCTGGCAAAAATTCAATGTATCCCTCCAATATTCAGATATCCCGACAGAACGGGCAAAGGAGGATGAAAACAATTCCGACATCCAATATATTTAATTCCTTAAAAATGCCGATTTTTAATAAAATTATGTGAGGAGAAATTAATTTTGTCACATTTGATAGAAAACACGTTATTTCATATGTGGAATTTAAAAATTCTATTCCTATCTTTTTTCACATCTTCTAATAAAAGTCACCAACTTAAAGAAAAATTTGATAAAAAAGCAAAAATTTTAGCGTTAAGCAATGGGCTTGATATATCTTTTTATTGTTTTCTCGTGCGACTTCCTTATCGCGATTTTGGAAGTATTGATCTTCAAAAAATAGAAAATGAACAACATATCCCTATTCAAATAAATTCGCGGTACATTAGAGCAGAGGAGGAAAAAATATTAATCACATATTTCCATGAGTATTGCCATTTTTTGTTCCCATACTCTTCTCCGGGAACAGATTTTAGAAAATCTGGGCGTTATACGGGATCTTCTATCCCTAACGACATTGATAGAATAGTTGAAGATTTTTGCGATGATTTTGGAAATTATATCGTCCATGGAACAACCGGAAGAGATGACAGTGATAAATTTATTAAGAAATTTATTGAGTCAACTATCCAAAAGATCCATAAAGAAAACCGGATGCAAAGAATCTCTTAAGGTTGAAATAAAAAAACCGAATCGCGCCGTGTGGTATGCACTACCGATTCATCGCATTAGGATGGTCTTTAATATCGTCCCAATTTAGTGCATTAAACCTATCTGAAATGAAACGAATTCTTATCGAACTTGAAAATGAATTATTGTTTTATTATTTTTCACAATCAGCAGTGTGTTATTTGAAATAAAAAAAATCCGCGACCCGGGCTACCCGGATCACTTGTGCGTATAATACGCCACAACCCCGGCATCCCCAACCGCATCAATTTTCACAAATCCGACCCGCTCGAACTGGATGACCTTCCCAAGTTCTGAACGCACCGCAGGTTCGCAGGCACCGGAGATATTACCCTCTTGCGTAAGGATAGTGCAAGGAATAGTTGCCTGCGCCGGCAACCACTGGACAATATGTGCCTTTGCCGCCCGGGCATCCGCAAGGGAATCCCCCGCGTAGGTAAAGGTCGGGGTATCACCATTCCAGCTGATCTTCACATTGAAGAGATCCTTAAGCCGGAGCATCGTTACATCCGGTGAAATCTCGTTCTTCGGAATGAGAACAGTCCCCGTAAACTCCAGCGTACGGGTACCGCGTGCTGCATCACTCGGGTGGAGCATCGCGTGCGCAGTATGGGGTTGTGCCCCCTCAATCTGTGCCGTTACCGGGTCAGGGACAAAGAAGTACCGGTTTGCCACCGGGTCAACGATCTTCTTGTTCTCGGCATAGAGATTGTCCCACGAGAACGAGATATCCGTATCCCCGATACCAATAGCAAGCATCGCATTCTTGACCGCATCAGGACTTATTCCCCTGCGGGCGAGCGCCCGTAAGGTACCAAGGTGGATATCGTCCCAGCCGGTATAGGTCCCTTCATTGATACCAAGCCGCATCTGGGATGTGGAGAGCACGACGCCTTCGATACCCATCCGGCCATAGTGCCGGTATACCGGCACCTTCCAGCCGAAGTGATCGTAAATGTAGCGCTGACGCCGCGTGTTCGCGATGTGATCCTTGCCCCGGATCACATGGGTGACCCCGAGCAGGTGATCGTCCGCAACCACCGAGAAGTTCATCAGCGGGTACACATGCGCAATTACCTTCGGGTGGGCCGGGGCGTCAAGGATGCGGAATGCCGGGAAGTCCCGCATGGCCGGATCCGGGTTGTTAAGATCGGTCTTTATCCTGACCGATGCCTCGCCTTCCTTGAACCCGTGGGTGAGCATCTTATCCCAGAGCACGAGATTCGTATCCACAGACTGTTCCCGGCACGGGCAGGCGATCTTCTTATTCTTGAGCTCCTTGAACTGCTCGTTGTCGCAGGTGCAGACATAGGCCCCGTTCCGCTCGATCAACTGCGTGCAGAGCAGATAGTACAGGTGCAGGCGATCGCTCTGGGTCACGGTGTCAGTGATGGCGAGACCCAGCCACTTGAGGTCCTCGACCACCATCTCATAGGCTTCGGGATCGACCCGCTTGGGATCGGTATCCTCGATGCGCAGGATGTAGCGCCCGCCATACTGTTTGATGTACGCATCATTGAGCGCCGCAGCCCGGGCATGCCCGATATGCAGCGGCCCCGATGGATTGGGGGCAAAACGCATCACTACGCCGTTTTCAGCTCCTTCAAGATCCGGCAGCACTTTCTTGTGCTCGTGCTTCTCGGAGAGTGCTGCAAACATTTCGGGCGCCCGGGTCTGCAGGGTTGTCACCCGGTCTTCAGGAGATAACGCAGCGACATCAGCGATAGCTTCCTTTGCAAACCCGGATACTTCCTTGGCACGGCTCCGCAGTTCCGGGTGTGCACCCATGACCATGCCGATGACGGCCCCGACCTGGGGGACACCGCCATGCTTCACGGCATTCTGGAGTGCACACAAAAAGAGGAGCTCTTTTGGATCGTCCCCTGCCATTTTTAATAACTCCGGGTAACAAAAAATTCGCCGATGTCCATTAAGAGCTGGCGTTCTTTTGAGGCGGGGAGGAGGGAGAGATGTTTGTTGCTCGCAGCTACAAGATCTGCAGCCATTTGTTTAACCTCATCGATAACGCCGGCATCGGTCAGCTCTTTTATCGCCGCATTGATATCAGCTTTTGACAGTTCACGCCGGTATTTCTGCAGGTCAATACCCTTCTCCCGGGCCTTGATCATGATGATCGTCTGCTTGCCTTCCCGGAGATCGGAAGCCTGGTCTTTACCGCTCTTCTCTGAGGGGGTGAGCAGGTCAATTAAGTCATCCTGGATCTGGAAGGCAATCCCGGTGTTCAGCCCAAAGTTATAGAGGGCTTTTACCTGCGGGGCACTGCCTCCCGCAAGGACCCCGCCGATACCGGCAGCTGCTGCATAGAGCACCCCGGTCTTTTTCCTGACCATCTCGATGTACTCGAACTCGCTCACGTCATTGCGGTGCTCGAAGGACATGTCCATGTGCTGACCCGCACATATGTCAGCGCAGGCTTTGGCGAGCATGGTGACCGACCGCACTTTTGCCGCATCGGTGGCCTTTGCCATGCAGATATACTCGAATGCCCGGGCATAGAGCACGTCACCGGCAAGGATACCGGTCGGCATGTCCCACTTGGTATGGACAGTCTGGACACCCCGACGCAGGTTGTCGTCATCCATGATATCGTCGTGGATGAGGGTGAACGTGTGCGTGATCTCGAGTGCCAGTGCCGCGTGCATGATATCATCGGAGCTTCCGTGATTCACAGAATCGGCCGCCAGCATGACAACTGCGGGGCGGAGTCGTTTGCCGCCGGCAGCGAGGAGGTGGGCTGACGCCTTGTTCAGTTCACCCACCGTGTCAACGAAATACCGGTCGATCATGCGGTCAATCTGTGCTGCAACCGATTCCAGGTACGGGGATAGTTCCGACATCGTGATACCTCGTATGTTTAATTGAGCTTGACCCGCTGCCCGTTCTTCAGCATATGAACGGTGGACTGGGCAGTGTACCCCATTTCGGTGGCAAAGTCCGTATACCCGGCCGTCATCTTCAGGTGCCCGTGAGCGGGGATGATATGCTGCGGGTTGAGGAGCTGGATGAACTCATAATGATCCTCACGGTAGGCATGACCGGAAACGTGCAGGTCTTCAAAGATGCGTGCACCGGCATGGCGGAGATGTTGTTCAATCATATAGCGCTGGCCAAAGTTCATGGGGTTGGGAATGACATTTGCTGAGAAGACGACCTTGTCCCCCTTGGCAAGCTGGTAGGGGGTATCCCCAACCGCAACGCGGGTGAGAATGGAACCCGGTTCTCCCTGGTGCCCGGTAACGATGGGGAGGAATTGTTCTTTTCCATCCTTCATCATCCGGCGCATCTGCCGGTCAACCGTTCGACGGTTCCCAAAGACGCTGGTGGTCTCGGGAAACGAGCAGAGCTTCATCTGTTCTGCGGTGACCGAATACTTTTCCATGGATCTGCCAAGAAGCACGGGTTTTCTTCCGATCTCATGCGCACATTCTGCGATCGTTTTGACACGGGCGATGTGGGAAGAGAAGGTAGATACGATGATCGCATTCTTGTCATCCTCGTAACTCGTGATGACGTTCCTGACGAGATCCCGGGCAATACGTTCGCTCGGGCACCTGCCGGGCCGGTCGATATACGTGCTCTCTACGATAAGAGCGAGCACTCCTTCCTTCCCGATCTGGCGGAAGCGGGCAAAGTCCGGCGGTTCTCCTATGACCGGCGTTCGGTCAAGCTTGAAATCACACGCATAGACGATCGCACCGTGGGGTGTGTGTAACACCGGGGTCACGGTGTCGATAATCGAGTGTTGCGTGCGGACGAATTCGAGCACCAGGTTCTGGGAGAGCGTGTAACGCTGGCCGGCCCTGAGTGCAAAGAGTTTGTTGTTCACGCCGAACTTCTGCTCACCGGAGATCTGCTGACGGATCAGTTCCGTCGCATACGGTGATGCAATGATCGGGGCATTGTACCGGTGTGCCAGTTTCGGGATAGCTCCGATGTGGTCGAGGTGCCCGTGCGAGCAGACGATCGCTTTGACCGTCCCTTCGATCCCATTCATCATGGTATCGTCCGGTATTGCCTTGATCTTGATCAGATCAAGGGAATGCATATTCTCAATTTCAGCATCCTCGTGGATCATTATCTGGTCCAGCCGGAGTCCCATGTCAAAGATGACAATTTCCTTTCCGCAGCGGACGGCGGTCATATTCCGCCCGACCTCGTCGTAACCGCCCACTGCAATAATTTCTATATCCATTTTTTTATCTCCTTACTGTTCTGTATGTTATTCTGCCTGAAGAATTCCCCGGTTTGATGAGGTTATCGCTTGATACGTGCAGGATTGTCTTTATCGATCATCTGGCGTGTCGAGCCGGTAAGATACATCGGGGCTTTCTTAAGTGAAGATACCCGGGCAGAGCCGGTCAAAAACATAGTGACCTTAAGCTGCTGGTGTATCACGTCAATCGCGTTACTAAGTGCCTCGTCGTTTTCCATCGCGGGTTTGAGCAGGGGAAGAGCCATCCCACAGAGATCCGCTCCGAATGCAAGCGCCTTTGCCATATCAATGCCGCTCCGGATACCGCCGGACGCAATCACCGGGCTGCCAGTTGCGAGCACTTCTGCAAGACTGACTGCCGTAGGAATACCCCAGCTGGCGAAATCCTGCCCCAATGACTTGAGGGCATGATCTTTTGCATTCTTGCTCTCGTCTGCCCGTACACTCTCGACCGCGGCCCAGGATGTTCCACCCCAGCCGCCGATATCGATCGCACTGACTCCCGCACCCCAGCACTGCCGGGCGATGGTCGCAGAGATCCCGCAACCGGTCTCTTTTACAATGACCGGCGTCTTGAATTCGCGGCAGAGTGCTTCAATGGCCGCAAAACAGCCGATGGCATTATGATCGCCTTCCGGCTGGATAGCTTCTTGCAGGAAATTTAAGTGAATCGCCAGTGCATCCGCTTCGATCATCGATACAGCACGCTCTGCCCATTCAATCCCATGGTCACGGAGCTGGACTGCTCCAAGGTTTGCGACCAGGAATGCATGGGGCGCCTCATCCCGCACAATCGAGAACGTATCCTCGAGTTTGGGATTCTCCAGCGCCGCACGCTGGGAACCGACACCCATGCCGGCCCCAAAGTGCTCTGCTGCCCGTGCAAGCCGGGCGTTCACGTCTTTTGTTCCCGGGTGACCACCGGTCATGGCCGAGATGAAAAGGGGAGATGAAAACGAGTGGTTCAGGAACCGGGTCGAGAGATCGATGGAGCCCATATCACATTCCGGCAGTGCATTGTGCACAAACCTGATACCTGAAAACCCGGCATCCCCGCTCTCGACGGCCTCTTCTGCACAGATACGCAGGTGATCAAGCTTCCGCGAGGAGGTAAACCTCTTTTTGTCACTCATTTTGACTTCCCCTTAACCGTTGTCCCGCCGTGGGCAGATCCTGCAAGGAAGTCTGCCACCCGCGAGACGTGAAAGATATCTGACCCGATACCTGCATCGGCAAGTTCGAGCAGTTCATTGATTTTGCCTCTCATTCCACCGGTGACATCGGTATGTATCGAGTTGCCGATGCGGAGAGTTGGCATTGTATCCCGGGTAATTTCGGGAATAACCCTCTCTCCATCCAGCACTCCCGGTACATCGGTGGCGAGCCCCACACGGCTGATACCCAGTCCAACCGCGAGATACCGCACGAGCTGATCGCCCGAGACAATACAGGCTCCTTTCGAAAGGTCCATCACCACGTCGCCGTGGATCACAGGGACCATCCCGAGATCAAGCATCGTTTCGAGATGCCTGCATTCAAATGAAACAAGTCTGCCATTATCCGCAATCGCGGTATGAAGAGGATGGACCCCTATTGCGGCAACACCCTGTTCCCGGAGGGTGGCAACAACCTCCTCGTTTAGCCGGCTGACAGCCCGGTGGGTAACATAGATCCCCTCGGTCTGCCCTTTTCCGGCACCGACATCCAGCTTATACCGCTTCGCCTCAGGATGCCCGCAGGAACCGGCACCGTGGATGACCACGATACCATCAGTTCGTGCCCGGGCAATCGCCCCGGCAATGGATGCCAGCTGGTCGCGGTTGATTGCACAGTCGGCACTCTTATCGGTGATTACGCTCCCGCCAAGTTTCAAAATCAAGCGGTCAGACATTTCTCTCCTTGCGTGCGCCTTCTGTATCTATACCGGTAATGATCGCCCGTGCATCACACGCCTCAATGGCATTGGCTATCCGGTGTTTGATGGGTTTGGGACAGAGCGCAACCATACAGCCCCCCCCGCCGGCACCCGTGATCTTTGCCCCGAATGCCCCGGCAGAGCGTGCAGCAAGCACCATCTTTCCGAGCTGCGGGTGCCCGACACCCAGCACTTCAAGCAATGCATGGTTCATGTTCATGTATTTCCCCAGTTCCTTGGGATTGCTAAGATGATGGATCGCGCTCATGCTCACTCCTTCAATTGCATCGAGAACGGGGTCGACAATATTGGGATGCTTTTTCTTGAGTTCGCTCACCTGCTCCACCATTTTTGAGGTGCTGTGGGAGACGAGCGAGTCCCCAATCACCAGGTGAATGTTCTGCGGAGGCAGTCTCCTGCGAGAACCGCCACTGATAAGGACGATCCCCCCGTATGCAGAGACGGTCGTGTCCGTGGGGCTTGCCCGCCCTTTTTGCACGGTCTTTTCGATCTCAAAGGCCATATCAGCAATATCTTCCCGGGTTTTATGCAGGGAAAATTCATCGTTGATGGCAGACAGGGTGGCAACCGTGACTGCAGCAGATGATCCGAGGCCGGAAGAACTCGGGATCTGGGAGTTGATGTAGACACTGCCCGTCACGCCAAGAGCCTCGAAACACCCGTCAATGTATGCAGATTTCGCCCGTTGGGAACGCCGGGTGTTTCTCACCGTGACAAACACCCGGGGCTTTATGGCCATAGCTATGCCGGGCTTTCCATAGACCACTGCATGCTCACCGAACAAGAATACCTTGCCCGGTGCACTCCACGTTGCCAACTTTATATCACCGTAATGGCTGCGTACCCTACGACTTCACGGGTGTCACCGGTGACATCCCCGCTCGTCGCATACCGGATAAGCTTTGCCGTTTTCGCCCCAAGCCCTTTGCAGGCAGTCACCATAGCGGTGATTGGGCCGTACCCGCAGGCTGTTACGCGTCGCTCCTCAATTCGCCGGTAGAATTCCACCGTATCAAGAGTTGCTAACGGTTCAATCGCATAGAGATCGTCAGATTTTGCTTTCTGATCGGAAACATAGTGCGAGAAGTCACTGGATGCCACAATCCTGACATCCTGTTTTGTCCGCTTTATTGCAGCACTAATCTTCTCTGCAAGCCGTATCGCGCTTGCATAATCCTGCTGACCCATCATGATCGGGGCAATCCGGGCTCGCGGGAACCGGTACTTAATCAACGGCATCTGCACTTCCAGAGAATGCTCGTCCCGCTGGGACAGTTCATCGGTCTCCATATCAAGCGACTCGACAAACTCGGTGTCGGTATCAATCACACCAAGCGGGGTCTCCCAGGGAACTGCAGAAACACAGCTGATATATCCGCGATGGGAGGGACCAATCACTACAAAAGTACCAGAGAAACCCGGGTCTATAGTCCCAAATGCATGGGCGGCTACCTGTCCTGAATAGATATACCCTGCATGGGGCGATACGATACCCAGAGGTGCTCCCTCTACTCTGGTGCCGGAGAAAAATTTCTCCAACAGTTGTTCCAGATGCGAGGGGTCACGCGGGTAAAACATGCCGGCTACTGCGCATGTACGCATCTTCATCGGATCAACCCTCTGGTCGAACTAATATATCTAACGATCGGTCACCTTAAAAAAAAGATGAACTGATCAAAACTCAGTTTCGAAGTCCTCTGAGGTGAGTGCCGTCGAGATACCGCGGAGCCGGAGCATCTCACGGGTGAGCAGGAAGTAGATCATGGAGAGCGCCTTTCTGCCCTTGTTGTTGGTCGGGATGACAAGATCAACATACTTGGTCATGTTGTTGGTGTCACAGAGTGCGACAACGGGGATACCGCACTGGACAGCCTCGTTGATAACCTGTGCATCGCCTATCGGGTCAGTGACAATAATCACTGAAGGTTCGATATATTCAGAGAGGACGGGGTTGGTCAGGAGGCCCGGGATGAACCGGCCGGTGGCAGACATTGCACCAAGGGTGTCGGCGAACTTCTTTGCCGGGTACTGGCCGTACTGGCGGGATGTAACCACAAGAATATTGGGTGCCTCAAACTGGTTTAAGAACTTGGCTGTGGTCTTGATCCGGGCATCGGTCTCGCGGATATCAAGGATATACAGTCCATCGCCGCGGACGCGGTAGATGAACTTCTTCATATCTTTGCTCTTCTGCTGGGTGCCGATGTGGACACCGGCTGCAAGGTACTCTTCGACGGGGATGAGTGGCTCTTTTAATTCAATTTCCATTTCGTTTACAGGGTTCATAGCTGTTCCTCTATGCGTATCAGTTCGTTTAATTTGGCAATGCGTTCTCCGCCAACGGCTCCGCATTTTAAGAAAACACAGGAGAACGCAGTTGCGAGGTGGGCGATTGTCGTATCGGTAGTTTCGCCGGACCGGTGGCTCATCACCGTGTCCAGGCCATGGGTGTGGGCGAGCCGCACTGCGTCATAGGTCTCAGTGAGGGTTCCCACCTGATTGGGCTTGATGAGTACGCAGTTTGCGGCATCCTTCTCGATACCCTGCGCAATGCGGTCAACCTGTGTCACAAAGATGTCATCCCCACAGAGCAGGCAACGATCACCAATCTGACGGTTGAGTTCTGAAAAAGCGTCGAAGTCATCCTCAAAGAGGGGATCTTCAACATAAACAAGATTGTAGGTGTCAACAAGCTCGGCAATGTATGCAATCTGCTCTTCGGTAGAGCGTGTCTGGTTGCGGTACTTGTACCCTTCCCCGGTCCACATCTGGCTTGCCGCAACATCGATACCCATGTCGACTTCTACATTCATTTCGTCGGCAACAAGTCCGGTTGCCTCGGCAATGAGCTCAAATGCGAGGGCATCGTCAATCTGCGGTGCCCACGCACCCTCATCACCCTTGCCGCAGGATTTCCCGTTTTTCTTTAAGAGTTCCTTGACATGCCGGTGAACTGCCGCATTGGCAAATACTGCCTCTTCTGTATCGGCTGCGCCCCCGGGCACGACAAGAAATTCCTGAATTTCTGTTGCATTTGCCGCATGTGCCCCGCCACCAATAATATTACCTAAAGGTAGCGGCATCTCTTTTACAAATGCCCCGCCAAGATAGCGAAAGAGCGGCATGTCACTTGCTGATGCTGCTGCCTTTGCATTTGCAAGCGAGAGTGCTACTGCAATATTTGCGCCAATCTCAGAGAAATCAGCAGTCCCGTCGATATCACGAAGTTGCTCATCGAATGCTTCCTGGTCACAGGCATCCATGCCGATGAGTGCGGGGAGCACATTCTGGTAGGCGTAGTCGACCGCTTCGCGGGGCGGTTTGACTTTTGCCTCAAAGGCCCCGGTGCTGGCACCGCTGGGCGCTGCAGACCTTCCAAAACCATTCGCCGTGTACACGTCCGCTTCGACGGTCGCATTGCCCCGGCTGTCCAGGATTGTCCGCAGTTCGATAACCTCAATGGTCGTCATACGTATTCTACTTCCTCTTTACCGTAATGGGGATGGTGTGGTTGTTGAATTCCTCGATGGCGATCTCAAGCGGATCGATCCGTGTCGTTGTTACAAGTAACGGAGCACCCATTGATATCTGCAGAGCCCTTGCTCCAATGATCCTTGCCCGTTCATACCGGGAATATGTTTGCGTCTGCATTTGTTCTTCCTCAAAATGATGTTTTTTTGTTTTGATATATGGGGTCGCTGAGATTCGAACTCAGGTCACTGCGTCCCGAACGCAATAGGATGGTCCAGGCTACCCTACGACCCCTCGTTCATCTAGTCAATCTACTGGTAAGGGTTGAGCTCGTCTATGATCACTTTGTGTGTCAGCAGCATGCGCCTGCAGCAGTACCGGGTAATATTAAGATCGGTGAGGATCTGTTTGGGATCCTCGCCTTTCTCCCGCCTCTGCCTGAACTCTTCCCACGCGGTGGAAATTGGTTTTCCACAGGTGAAACATCGTACGGGTATCATAAATTTTAACCTTTCTTCATTTCTTTTATCTTAACGATAAGACTTTTGGAACTTCGCCCTTGCACCGGAACCGTGAGGCTTCTTCGCTTCTTTCTGTCGCGAGTCGTTGACAAGGAGCGTCCTGTCATAGGTCAGGTAAATATCCTTGATCTGGGGTTCGTTGTGCCACTGGAGGATGCCGCGGGCAAGTGCGGTCCTGACCGCCTCTGCCTGTCCCATCACTCCGCCACCTGCGACATTGATGGTTACATCGATGCCGTTTACCGCATTGGGTACCAGGAGGAGGGGCTCAGAGATCTTCATCCGGGTGACATCCGAACCGTACTGTTCGAGCGGTACGGAGTTGACCCGGATAACGCCTTTACCTGCCTTTAAGGTTGCCCGTGCAATCGCAGTCTTGCGTTTTCCGCTTGTGTTAATGATCTTTACCATGGGAACCAGCCTCTAGAACTTTGCTCCGAGGAACGTGCTCACAGCACCGAGGGTGATGTGGGCCGGGTTATTCAGACGGTTCATGTGTGCGTCTTCGAGCACTTCCATCTCTTTGCCGACAAACTCTACCGGAACACCGACGTAGCACTTGATGCGCTTCATGGCCTCAACACCACGGGGGCGTTTGTACGGGAGCATGCCGCGGATCGTCCGCTTCATGAGATGGTCGGGCCGGCGCGGGACGAACGGACCCCAGCGATTGCCGCTGGCACCGCGTTCAACCTTGTGCTTGTAGTTGCCAAGCACACGTGCACGACTACCGGAGATGATTACTTTTTCTGCGTTGACAATCGCAATCGTTTCGCCGGCAAGCCCGCGCTGTGCGACAAGGCTTGCAAGACGCCCGAGAAGCAATCCGTCACCGTTGATAATTGTTACCATATTTTTTTCACCTCAGGATCCGGACACCGCTGCCTTTCGGGTTGTCCTGCAGGAGCTGCTCAATTGTCATACACTGTCCCTTTGCGTCCTTGATCTTGCTGGTGGCTGATGCTGAAAAGTTCAGCGCTGCAACCTTGACGGACTGCTCAAGCAGACCGCTGCCGAGCACTTTGCCGGGGACGATGATCGTCTCACCATTCTGGGCATAGCGGTTGATCTTCGACAGGTTGACCTCTGCGTAATTCCTGTTGGGGGTCTCTAACCTGCTTGCAATCTCGCGCCAGATTTTAGCCTCATTCTCACGTGACTTGTTCTTCAAGAGTAAGATAAGACTGGTAAGACGGGGGTTCGTCTTTTCCACAATTCTTGTCATTTCTTTTCATCCCCTGATATTTCGCCTAGCTGCTGTTCCAGCTCGTCTGCCTGCTCCCTGACATACAGAAGTGCCCGATTCATGATCTCTCTTACCGGCAGTGAACCGTCGCCCTCGACCACGAAAATATAGCGGTCTGCTTCGGCGGATACACGAATTGCCGGTTCATCACCGATACCGCTCGCAATGCATGCCTTTTCACAGAGCTTGCACATGGAGCAGTCGGTAAGTTTACCATTGACTACTTCGACTTTCTTGCCACGAACTGCAAGCACCTTGCGGGGACATTCTTCCACGCACATACCACAGGCATCACAGGCTTCGCTGATCGAGACTACGGGGTGATTTTTATACCCGCAGACAAGGGTCGGCTGCCATTTTGCGTGCTCCCTGCCGGTATTGAGGATTGCTTTTGCTTCAAGGACAAGTTTCTGCCCCTTCGTGAGTTTCACGATGGGCACATTATCGTACACCGGTACCGCTTTTGGATCCTGCGGGATCAGATCGCTTGAACTGACCATGCGGGGGCCTTCGGCGCTTAACGTGTAAGTGACCGTGCAGCCCGGGCATCCTACCCCGCCGCACGTGCATTTCTCTTGTGTCGAATAAGATGAGAGATCGGTCTTGATGGGTATGAGCCCAAGGCGGTGGGCCAGCATCTCGTCGAAGAGCGCACTGGTATTGTCATAGATGCGTACATCTTCAATTGCGAGGGTTGGCACTTCGCCGATCATTGCCCGCCGGAAGGCGTTGGCAAATGCCGGGCTTGCTCCCGAGAGAGTGAATCGCGCCAAGGAGTCATCCAGACTGGCGAATTCTATCTGCATCACACTCTCCTGCCACGTCTGCCGCCTTTAGCGCGGCATGAGTCGTGGGGAATCGGTGTAACATCTTCAATGCGCCCTATGCGCATGCCTGCACGAGCGAGTGCACGGATGGCTGCCTGGGCACCTGGCCCGGGGCTGCGCTGCTTGCCCTGTCCGGGTGCACGCACCTTGACATGGACTCCGACAATGCCCTTTTCACGGGCTGCCTGGGCAACATTTCCTGCCATCTGCATGGCTGCATACGGGGAGCTCTCGTTCCGGTCCTGCTTGACGACCATGCCACCACTGCTTTTTGTGACCGTCTCTGCACCGGAGAGGTCAGTTACTGTTATGATGGTGTTGTTGAAGGATGCGAAGATGTGAGCAACGCCCCATTTTTCCTTGTCATTTGCTGCCATTATCTACCTCCCCGCTGGTATCCCTGCTGGGGGGCTGCTTTGGGGTTGCTTGCCGGTTTGGCAATGCGGGTCCGTTCTGCATTTGATTCGCTGACGAATGAGGACGTGCCATAGTAGGAGATCTGTCCTTCTTCAATCCGGCCGACATGGTAGCTGGGGATGGTGGTACGCCTTCCGGCGATTGCAATGTGACCGTGGGTGACCATCTGGCGCGCCTGTTTCGGCGAGCGGGCGAGTCCCTTGCGGTGGACCATGGTCTGGAGCCGGCGGTCGAGCTGGGCCTGCACCTTTAAGGAGAGCACTGCTTCGATATCTGCATCGATACCGAGAAGTCCTGCACGCTGAAGGTGGCTGATAAGCTCGTCTTTCTTTGCTTCGAAAATTTTCTTATCGATGGCGCTGGATGCGAGCACGAGAAGGTTACGTGCGCCCTTGCGGTATTTGCGCAGGTCTGCCTGTGCCTTCCAGACTTCGCGCTTGTTGCGCAGACCGTATTCGATGACAAGGCGCGTTTCTGATTCGATGCGCGTCTTTTCAAAGGGGCGCTTAGGAGTCTGGTAAGACTTGTGGTTCTTTCCGGGGTATCCCATGATTAGTTACCTGCCTTCTTCTTGCTCACGCCGACGGTCTTACCGGTTCTGCCAGTAGATTTGGTACGCTGACCACGGACTTTCTGGCCGGTCTCATGGCGGATGCCCTTGTAGCACCGGATCTTTCTCATGAGGTTGATGTCTTCGTCGTTTGCGAGAGTGACATCAGCACCTAAGAGGTGCTTTGTTTCGCCAGTGTACACATCTTTCGGCCGGTTTGACATCCATGCCGGAATCTTCGTGGTGTACTCCTCAATAGCGGTCCGGAGCCGGTTTACCGACTCCTCGTCAAGGCGACCGAGTAATGCGTACTCATCAACTTTCGCCATTCGGGAAACAACCGTGGAAGTATGCCTGCCGACACCCTTGATGCCGGTGAGCGCAACTCTCACGGATTTGGTACCATCGAGATCGGTGGTTCCAACCCTTACAAAGTATTTTATATCGTTTTCCTGAGCCATCCAATCCCCTCGATTGGTGAGATTGTCTCTTTTAGCGCTGAGGGGGAGATTTGAACTCCCGAGTCCTTTCGAACACAGGTTTAGCAAACCTGCGCCATACCAGGCTTGGCTACCTCAACAGAGGAATCTCGCATCTTGTACAGACACTCGCAGTGGATAGTCACTGCTCCATGAATGGTGCTTTATAATATGCGCATAGTTGGGTAATAAGTGTTGCGGGCAGCCGGCTTATTGAGACATGGTAGAGGATAGAAGGAGTTGTGTATCTATCGTAATTGGCATTTATTTTTCCCTATATTGTATGCCGGATTTCGGGATGTTGTGTTATTAGTACCTTAGTATGCGGACATTCTATTTCAAAAATGCCGGGTTCGGATATTCGCTGAGGAAGCGGCATTCCCTCATCCGCCACGGGGGCACCCCATCTGGGGGGCGGCACAATCCTAACAATTTTATGATTCTTATATCAGTATGACAGCTCGCAAGCAGGAAATTGCACACACTAAGTATACACACTGGAAATGGAGAAAATATCAATATCCGATAACGGTCAGTTCCGGGATCTTTTCAAAATGCCCGTCACGCGTCACAATCTCCCCATCAAAACAAAGTGCAGCAGCCGCTATCACCTGATCAAAGTCTCCCACAGGACTTCCCTTATCCAGAAGGGCAGCGGACAAATAGCCGAATGCATGATAGATATCATTGCCGAACGGGATCTCCTCAAATGCTGCCAATACTTCCAGTACTTCTTCAACATTTTCTTTCACCCGGAGAGAACGATAAGCACCTTCAAAAAGTTCAAGCGCATTTACCGGAGTAACAAAAAGCACTTTTCCTTCAGCTTCCAGCTCTTGGAGTTTTGCAAGAGCCTTCGCATCATGCCGGATAATATCCACAATAAATGAGGTATCAGCAACCGGCATCAGAACTCGACCCTGCGAAGCGAACTGTGCCTCATCTCTTTGGATACCCGTTCAATAGAATCTGCAAGTTCGGGATTCGCACCAATCTCTTTGAGGACTTCTGAGAGTCTTTTCTTTTTTGGATAGTGTTTCATGATCACATCGGAGAAGCTGGCTTTCTCATCCTTCTTCAGGTCTTTTAACCGATCATACGCCTCCTCAGTAATGCTGATCGTTTTCGTAGCCATGATCAGTTCTGTGTATGTATGTGTATTTAATAATAATTCCCGGTTTTACACGCTCCCGGATGACCCTCTGAATGTTTTGCTCATCCTCATCTTCTCACCCCCTTTTTTTTCTTGGATTATTGGAGATTTTTCCTGAAGAAAGGGGCGGGTACCCCTCCCTCAGCATGAGAGGCGGTACCCCCTCCCCCTCTCCAAAAAATGAGTGTGGGGGACTCCCTAACCCCCTGTCCTCAACAAGACAGGCTCCCACCCCCCCTCTGGCTGCACGCACTCGGCCACGGCTTCGCATGGATTCACGACGAAGAGGGCATTTCTCGACCGGTGATTTGGCCGGGGGATGGGTACCCCTCATGTGCCCGGAGGGGTACCCACCCCCTCCCCCTCTCCAAAAAAAGAGAGGGGGACCCCCCGCCTCCCTGTCATTCACAAGACAGGGTACCACCCCCCATCAAGACACTTGGGTGGGAAACATGACACCGGTTTCCCTGCACTACCCAAAACGATAATATCGCATGATGTAAGACATATCTTACTGATCAATTATGGAAGTCGGCATTACCCGGATGAGCTCCAAGGGACAGATTGTTATCCCGGCATCAATGAGAACAGACTTACCGGAAGGAGAAAAACTCCTCATAATCAGGGACGGCGAGCGCTATATCCTCAAGCCCCTCAACGACCTCGAACCTGCACTGCAGGAGGATATCCTGTTCGCAGAAAAGACCGAACAGGCATTCGAGGAATATATAAAAGGGATGTTCCATAAGAAAAAAGCAGGAGACTTCATCGATGAGATGTCTTCATGGTGACGGTTGCTTACCATTCTCACTTTGAAAAAACCATCCGGAAGATCCATGATGCCCAGCTCAAGGAGCGGGTCAAGCAGCAGATCATAAAGATCATCAGCGATCCGTCGATAGGAAAACCCATGCGATATTGCCGGAAACAGACCCGGGAAGTGTACATTCCCCCATTCCGGTTATCCTACTGGTTCGACAAGCGGAAAGATACCCTCGTTTTCCTCGCGCTCTATCACAAGGATGAACAATAAACCAGGGCTACGGAAAAATATCATGGGATAGTTTTTACTCTCCGGTCCTCTTCCCTATCCCAGTTCAAACGTAGTGACACCGAATATCTCATCCAGCGGGAGCGGGACGGGATCCCGTGTCGTATAGAGCCGGGCTGTATAAAAGACCGGGGTCATCTTACGGTCCTGCACAAGGGCGACCGCAGCTGTATTCGGGACCGGGATATCAAGATAAAACTGCTCGCCGGGAATTCCCGCAACCAGACCATTAAGAATCCGTTCAGCGGTAGCCCGGTCACGCGCAAAGAGCGGGCCGATCTTATGACCCGTGTGGCAGACCCGCCGCACACCATACCCGGCTATCTTGCCGTCGCGGTCAACCTGTGCCAGACCATAATGCCCTTTCTGCCTTATCCAACACTGGAGGAACCGCTCGCGGCGGGCCGGGAAATGTGCTGCGTCGTAGGATGCCAGCAGGTTGAAATTCACATCGCGGATCGGTACCAGACCATCTGGCATCGTTCCCCTGCCAATGCTCTCGTACCGGGCATTATTGTAGTGCAGGAACATCCCGCCGTCTTTCTGGTACTTGTCCACCATCGCGACAACGCCATCACAACCCACCACCCGGGTGCCGGCATGTTCCATCGCAAACCGGTAGAGCTGCATCCCAATCCCCTTGGCACGGTAAGCCGGATTGACAACAAAAAAGCCGTAAAACGAGAACCGTTTACCATAGTTGACCACCGAGATCGTGCCTACGATCTTCCCGTCCGTTTCCGCACAAAAGAATCCTTCCGGATCAGCAGTAAAGAAACATTCCGCATCCGCAAGCCCGGGGTTCCAGCCCTCACTGGCTGCCCATGCTACCGCAGTTGAGACTTCTTCTCGCATCATCGTCCGGAACTGGATGTCCTTCATATATCCTGATCTCCTGGTACGGTTATTGGCATGAAAACTACATACACGTGACGGTTTTTATGTGACAGGGAGGCACAAAACACCATTACTTCCAAAAACGTCAAAAAATTTTGTTCTAAAAAAAAAAGAGGAGGAAAAACCAAAGAAAAAAGAGGAGATGCTCTCCCTACATCGCATTGACAAGCGACCTGCGGGTGATGAGACCGAAGAGTTTACCCTTGTCCATCACCGCAATCGAACTGATATTCTTTTTTACCATCGTATCTATCACACCTGAAACAGGGGATGAGTGTTCCACGAATATGAGCGGAGCGCTCATGATATCCTTAACGAGCAGGTTCCGGATCCGGTGATCCTGGTGGTTGTCACCGACCGATTCGCGGAACTTCCGCATCGCCACTGCTACATCAGTCTCGGTTACGATACCGGTGAACTTTTCATGTTCGGTTACAACAAACCGGGTGATATTGTCATCGAGCATCCGGCGCCGCAGGTGAACGACCCGTTCGTTCGCTTCGATGGTGACGGCCTTTTCTACAACACCATCCATACTGTTCTCCGGCCTGACCTTTTTGAGCAGGTCAACGGCACTTACCTGGCCGATGAGGTTATGATCCCCGTCATACACCACCACCAGCTTATAGCGCTGGAGCAGCGGGATGAGCACATTGATGCTCTCATCCGGATAGACGCTGGTGAAATCCTCCTCAATTACACTTGATACATGGATTGAAGTCGGGGCGATATCGGAGTTCTGCTTGCTCCCCAGCTTCTCTGCAATCGCTTGCCGTGAGACCGTACCAATTACAGAGTTATTATGAACCGCTATCAGAGGGTCGATGCCTTCTGAGAGCATCTTATCGAGCGCTTCGGTGATCTTTGCCGATTTGGCTATTGTAGTCGGTTTTACCATTACATCTTTGATAAAAACTTCTTTTGTCATTTCGCCACTTCCTTTATGATATCATCGCGTTTTATGATCCCGGAAATCGTGCTGTTCTCCATGACAACAAGACTGTTGACATGATGTCTGTCCATCAATGCGATAGCGTCGGGGAGCAGGGTGGTTGCAGGAACCGTGATAACGGGACTCGTCATCACGTCTTCTGCAATCACCGATGCGACCATAAGCGAACTTGTGCCGCGTGCCCCGCCTGCCTTTTCACGTTTCATTATGGCTACGTCTTTTCCAACCACACCCGATATCTTGGGCTCATCTTCATAGAATGCAAGGTTCGTTTCTGTGATGATTCCGGCAGGCTGGCCATCATCATCCATCACCAGCACCTTGTCATTGCGTTCACGCATCACGCTGATCACATGATCGAGCGAATGGTAGCGGCTGACCGTCACCACATCTTCCATCACGTCCCGGACCGGGGGGTTCATGCCCCGGACAAAGGCGGATTTCATCAGATCGGTCTTGGTGATGATCCCCACAACGGATCCTCCCTCAACCACCGGCACGCTGCTGATGTTCTTCTCAGAAAACATCTTTGCAATCGTCTTAATCCCGGTATCGGGATTAACGGTCACGGGGTTTTCAGTGGCAAGGGCGCCCACCGGGATCCGGTCGAGCGGGCGCCGCCTCCATGCCGGTTCACCTTGCTTAAGGCGATAGGCAATATCTTTTTTTGTGAGAATTCCGGTCAGTTTCTCATCTTCCATAACCAGGATGCGTGAGATCTTGTGCCTCACCATCAGGTTCCGGGCATGCGCTACAGTTGCATCGGGAGAAACGAAAAAGACCGGTGCAGTCATTACGTCACGTGCGAACATGGCAGTCATCCCCTCGCAAATGCCCGGACCAGATCGAACTCAGTTACGAGCCCAATCAGCCGGGAATCTTCTATAACCGGTAGTGCACCGATATTCTTTTCCAGCATCTCGCGGGCTGCCTCATTGATACTCCGGTCCGGTGTAGTAGTCCAGAGATTGCCGTTGATGAGAGTCCGTATAGGCAGTGCCATCACTTCAGAGACATTCCCGGTAGTAAGCCGGGTGAAGACTTCCCGGCTGCCGAGATAGCTCATCAGGTCAGTTGCCGTGACAATGCCATACAGTACATCATCGCTCACTACGGGCAGCCGGCGGAAACGGTATTTCGTCATATCGTGAGTAACGGTTGCAATCGGGCAGTCCGGAGCAGTAACCCGCAGGGATGTACTCATAATGTCTTCTACTTTGAGCGGACTTTGCTGTGCTCCCAGCACCCGCATCACATCCCGTTCGGTAACAATTCCCTCCAGCACCCCATCGTTATCAACAATGGGGAGCCCGCCGATCTTCTTTCCTACAATCTCTGCTACAGCTTCGTGGATAGTTGAGTCGTGTGAGAGCGTGACAATCTGCTGTGTCATGATTGTCCGAACGTTCTCGTTAACCGCCGAAAGCAGGTTACCGCTGTGTTTGACCTGAACAAGCTTGTACTTGTCACCCCCGCCCATGAAATTGATCACGTCACCGGAAGTGACGATCCCCCGAAGCTTCTTTGTACCGGCATCGGTAACGGGGAGTCTCCGGAAGCCGCACTTTGTCATCTGTTCAACGGCCCCCATAATACTCGTAGTGGGAGGAACAGAAATGACGTCGCGGGTTGCGATCGCCATGATCTCGCCTTCCTGCTCTGCAATATGTGATTTAAACTCAACCGGCCCGCGGTCAAGTTTCCCCTGCATCTTTAAGAGCCGATCGCCCTGTTTGATGCCCCGATCGTTCTGGTGCATTCTCACCTCATGCGGGTCTTAAAACCCACTTTCCTTAATTATTCCTGGCCTTGATTCTTCCAGAGATATACGGTCCATTTTGATCCTGCTGATGATAAGCGCAGTTCACGCAAGTGCAGCAAGGATGTCGTGCCGGTCAACGATCCCGACAAGAGTTTCCCCTTCAAGAACGGGTAGCCGGCTGATATCATGTTTTACCAGCAGTTCTGCTGCATACCTTACCGGCTCATCGGGTGCGATCGTGACCACGTCACGGGTCATCACGTCCTCGATCGTTGTATGGGCATGCTGGGCGACTGCTGACCGTACCCGCTTGGTACTGATCAGGTCACGCCTTGAGATGATGCCTGCAAGCCGCTTCTTGTTAATAACCGGGAATGCAGTAAACCCGCTCTCGATGATCAATGACTGGATTTTCTGGAGTTCGTCTGCAGGGTCCGCTGCGACCACGTTTTTGTTCATGCATGAGGCAACCGTCCCGTGCAATTCATTGCGCGAGATGATAACGGGAAAGAGATTCGAAAGAAGAATTCCTCCCCGTATATGGCGTGTGGAGTCAACCACCGCAGCACTATCCGTATGGAAGCTTCGCATTGTTTTTGCCACCTGTTCGATTGAGTCTTCAGGATTTACCATCGGTGCGTCCTTAACAAATCCCTCAACCGTTACATTTGACTTTGTTGCAGTTACCCGCAATCCGTCCGTGAGGTCGATATAGCCGATGAGGATTTTCTTTGCATCCACGACATAGACTTCACGGAAGCGGCTATCCCTGAGGATCTGCCGTGCCTTTGTTATCTGGTCACTGTTTTTCAGCACAGGGATCTCCAAGGAGAAATCCTGTGCTGTTTTCATGTGATTTTATCCTCGTCACGGCAGCCTGGACAGATCATTATGCCATCTACCCGCTTAAGGTCATCAGACATCTGGTTGCAGCGGTCGCAGACACCCTGCTCAATTACCTCCTCACGGTTGATCTCGATGAGATCCTCCAGCAGGTCATTGAGTTCAGTGGAGATGGTAAGGAGATCCCGGACCGTTACAATACCGATCACCTTGTTGTGTTCATCCACAACGGGGAGTCTCCTTACCTTATGCTTGACCATCATATGGGCTGCATTGCCTGATGTTTTATCCACACTCACCGTGATGAGTGGCGTGCTCATGATTTCATTCACGTGTACTTTGCTCGGTTTGAGATCCTTTGCCACCACCTTGCAGTTGATGTCTTCCTCGGTCACAATACCAATGGGTTTGTTATGATCGAGAATGATTACGCTGCCGACTCCTTCCTGGCACATCACCTTGGCGGCCTTGGCTACCGTGGCGGTCATGTCGATCATGGTCGGATTGCGTTTCATCACTTCCCCAATGGGGACGTGGGTTTCAAACCGGATTGCGTCGGATGTCTTTTTCATGAGTCACCTCCTTGGGTGCGTTTTGTTCTGATGTTTTTACAATTAGCATACTCCCATCCCCTTGTATAAATCCATTGTGGCAGGGGCAAACAACAATGCACGGCAGTAATAACGGGAAAGGCGAACATGGAGGCCTCATGATATCCTACGGCGACCCTGGCCATAAAATACGAGAAACCTAATAAACTGCGTATTCTATACACTACTAACGAATCATGGTGAATTATTTGTACATACGTACGATGCGTAGCCAACGAGGTGCATAGTGAAAATATTTTTACAGACGTTTGGTACGGCAAAGAAGAAATTTTCCAATTTCCTCAACTCATTTTTCAAGAAGAAAAGGACCCGGATTGGTATTTACGGTCCCCCCAATGCAGGAAAGACCACGCTGGCAAACCGTATTGCCCGTGACTGGACCGGCGATGCAATCGGCCCGGTAAGCGAGATCCCGCACGAGACCCGCAGGGCGCGAAAGAAAGAAGATATCATCATTTCAGGCGCTAACGGCAGTACGGTAACGATGGATATCGTAGATACGCCGGGTGTCACAACAAAAATCGATTACCACGAATTTTTAGAGTTTGGCATGGAGAAGGATGAAGCGATCATCCGCGCCCGGGAAGCCACCGAGGGTGTTGCGGAAGCAATGCACTGGTTGCGCGAGGATATCGATGGGGTGATCTACATGCTCGACTCGACGCTCGACCCGTTCATGCAGGTAAACATCATGATGATCGGGATCATCGAGAGCAGGAATCTCCCGGTCATCATCGTTGCAAACAAGATCGATCTGCCCGATGCCGCACCGGCACGTATCCGCAGCGCGTTCCCCCAGCATCCGGTTGTCGCTATCTCCGGTCTTGAAGGCAGGAACGTTGAGGATCTCTACGAAACCATGCTCGAATACTTCGGGTGAAGACATGCCGCACAAGTGTACGAAATGCGGGCGGGAATACAAGGACGGATCAACCGAGATCTTACGAGGGTGCGCGAGCTGTGGCGGTAAAAAGTTCCTCTACGTCAAAGAAGAAGAGATCAACAAGGATGTACTTGAAGAGAAGTCCATCGAAGAAATTGCTGATGAGTCCCATGAAGAGGTACTTGAGGTAGTCGAGCCCACCGTCTCTAAAAAGAGGGAAGTGGAGATGTACGACCGGGTCGAGACTATCCGGATCGTTTCACCCGGGTCCTACGAGCTCAATCTTGAGAAGATGGCAAAAAGCGATGAACGAATCGTGAGCGTAGGAAAAGAAGGCAGTTACATCATCGATCTCATGTCCATGGCAAAAGAAGAACCCAAGAAGAAGAGAGCAAAGAAGAGATAATATTTTTCCTCTGATTTCCGGTTCCTGTTTTTTACTAAGGTACCACACTTTTTTTACGTACCATATCATCCCGCATGAATGGAGGGGAACCTACCGGTTCATCTTACTTTTCCTGCGTTACCGGTCCTGTATTGTTGGGATATTACGGATTACCTGTTTGAATGGCGATAAGACACCATTCCAGGCAGCGAAAAACTAAAAATATGTGCCTCGTCATGTATCAAGTATTACAGGGATGCATTCCTGACATCACGATTGTATCGGCCGCCAGGACATTCATTATTAAAAAGGAATTTATTCCGCCCTCAGCGCATCTATCGGATCCATGTTGGATGCTTTCCATGCAGGGTACATCCCGGAAAGGACACAGACCGCGAGACCAATCGCCATACCCACGGGGATATAAATGATACTTGCGGGGAGGAAGAAGTATTTCGTTGTGCCGATCATGAAACTCACCACAGAGTAGCCGATGATCAGACTTCCTACTCCACCTACACTCGCACCCAGTATCCCCAGAATGACCGCTTCATATAGGAACATCCTGCGCACCTCACCTTTCTCGGTACCGATGGAGAGAAGGATCCCTATCTCCTGAATCCGTTCATTTACCGACATCATCATCACGTTGAAGATACTCGTAGCGGCGACAAGAAGCGAGATGCCACCAATAGCAAGGATGAACGTGGTTATCGATGACAGGGTTGACGTGATTCCGGAAAGCCGGGAACTTGCATCCGAAATCCTCACCGCAGGTTTCTTTTCATCAGTGTTCAATTTCGCGTCAATGACGGCTTCCACGTCCGGGATTGTGTCAATATTCTTAACAATCACATTCACTTGTTTGTATACGTCCTTACCGCCATACTGGTTCGTATACCAGTCACTGGATACGACGATTGCATTATCGGTATTGACGTTGTCCGATGACATCCCTCGCGGAGCGAGAATCCCGACAATCCTGAGCACCGGACGGGATGCATCAGTATCCTTCCCGATTCTGATCCTGTTACCAATCTTTAAATTAAAATTGGTGGCGAAGGTGGATCCCACAAGGGCATCATTTATACCGTCGATATTTGTCCCGTTTGATATCGTGAGGAACTTTGTGATGTCATCCGGATCAATCCCATAGACCGTGCTCCTGCCAGGAACAGCTGCCAGCGTGAATTGAGTACTTGTAGAATATATCGGCACTATCTTATTCGCTGTTCCCGCAGCCAGTTTGATCTTATTAAGCTGCGTTTTTGTAATCCCCGTTGCTGATGACGATGATGACGTTGAACTGGATCCCGTCGGACCCATCCTGACCGCATCTGCAGTGATGACGATGGTGTCTGCACCTGAGGAGAGCTGATCTTTTACCTGGAGCTGCATATTGGTCCCCAGCATCCCCATTGAAGAGATCGCCACAACGCCAATTACGATACCAATCGAGGCCAGGAGAGAGCGCAGGAAATTCAGGCGAACACTCCTTACGGAGAGATCGAAGAAGATATCTTTCATGCGGCTATCCTTCCGTCTTCAAGGGTAATTATCCGGTTTGCGTACTCTGCGATCTTCGGATCATGAGTCACTATGATGACGGTCTTTCCTTCGCGATGAAGACCGGTGAGAATATCCATGATCTGGAACCCGGTCTTCCGGTCAAGATTACCGGTCGGCTCATCGCAGAGCATGATCTTCGGGTCATTGACGAGAGCCCGGGCTATTGCCACACGCTGCTGCTGGCCACCTGAGAGCTGGGTGGGGCGATGGGCACTCATGGCTTCATCAAATCCCACGGCTTTGAGCATGGCTGTGGCTTTTCCCGAATCATCCCTTTTCTTGTGCTTCAGGATGAGCGGGTATTCAACGTTCTCATACGCAGAGAGCAGGGGGATTAAATAGAATTTCTGGAAAACATATCCAATTATATCCCTGCGCATGTGCGTCCGCTCAAGTGCGGTCAGGCTGGCTACGTTCCGCCCCGAAATAAACAACTCTCCCGATGTCGGGACATCAAGGATACCGAGCTGGTTCATCATCGTCGATTTACCAGAACCTGATGGTCCCATGATTGCGACAAATTCATTATCCTGTATTTCGAGGGAGATATGGTCGAGCGCTGTAAAGTCGCCACTTTCCAGATGGTATACCTTGCTGACATCCGAAAACCGGATAAGTGGGGTATCGATCATAATAGATCCCCTACTGTTTCCTGAATTTTGCAATGAGCCACTTGCGTTTGATATACAGAACGATACCGACAACTACGAGAATTCCTGCCGCAATAACCGGGTAGAATGAACTGATACCGCCACCTCTACTGCCGGAAAAGAGACTGGCGCCTCCCATATTACCGCCGGTCCTACCGGTACTCCCCGATCCCCCTGTTCCCGCACTTGTGCTTCCTGAAATCCTTGATACGGAGCTGTTTCCCCCGATGCCTGAATCAGATCCGAGATTGAGGTTCTTGATGACACGGTAATCATTTCCTACTGCATCTTTCCAGAGAATTACAAGAGGGACAGAGGTGAGATCCTGGCAAGTGAATGTCACTTCAAAACTCCCTGAATCATCGGAAGCGAGACTGCCAATAGCATATTCAGCGTACGTTCCTGTGGCTTTTGCCGGGGAGGCAACGGTTACCGTGAGACCTTTGGCATCAGAAATTCCAGTGTTGGTGATATCCCCGGTCAGGTCGTAGTAGGAACCTTTGGTAGTCAGTGCAACATTGTTGACAACCGGTACCGCTGCAGTCTTGTCATTCCCGATGATGACGGGGAGGAATACATCTTTTGAGTGATAGGTGTCTCCGCTCTGGTAACTGATATGGAAGGTCAGGTTTGAATTTTGACTGGGTGTCACGGTAAAAGGAACATCGGCAGAACTTTGTGCAGCAAGCGAACTGACGTATTTTTCTGAAGGGCTGACTTTCGTTCCAGTGCCGGATGCAGTGACATGGATATTATCAATCACTCCATCACGGGGATTGATGATGCTCAGGTTGACTGTTTTTTCTATAGCAAGGGGAAATACCGTGGGTGCATCGGAGATGCTCGCTATGATGTCCGTTGAATCCACCGGAATAAGGAGAGGATAATGGAAAAGATCGTTATCTTTCGTCTCTACCGAGAAAATTGCGAAATGATTGCCTTCGGGGGGAGGTGCAGTAACAAGAAACGAATACTTTATCGTGGAGCCGGATGCGATATAGCTCATCGTCCTCCATTTATCCATACCTGTAACAATGACACTTTCACTGAAAATATTCGGATTTGAAAGACCGATTGACTGATTGCCGGAGTTCCCCAGCGTTATTGATATTGTTCCCTGCTCATAAGGATAGAGAACTGCCGGGTCCAGAGTGACTGATGATACATACAACATCGATGCTGTTGTCGTGGCGGCGCTTGCAACGGGTATTACTGATACTATCAGCAACACAAGAAATACGCTGATTATAACGGAATTTTTCTTCATGATTTCTCCATTGTTCACGGTCAAATAAATTTCCAGAAGATTCACTATTCTTTAAACATTACCATTTCCTGTTTCATTCAGACCTGCAGGGGTCTCATCATCGTAGATAAACACCACTTCGACATTTACCTTGAAATACCGCGCAATTCTGAAAGCCAGATCAAGGGATGGAACATATTTCCCTTTTTCAATAGCGAGAATGGTCTGCCGGTTTACCCCGATTGCATGGGCAAGGTTGTCCTGGGTCAGATCATGCATTGCCCGGAATACCTTGATCTTATTCTTCATCGGTGTCCCATTCTCCATATTTCCGGGCGTAGTATATCCTGAACCCAACGTACAGGAAGATCATCAGGCAGAGAAATCCCAGCTGCACAAAACCCATCAGCCGGGGAGAGAGCAGGGTCACCGTGCGCTGTCCCGGAGGCAACCGGGGAAAAGACGGGACCTGTAGCATCTGTGCCACCGCTCCAATGGAAAAAGTACAGAATATTACCCAGAATACCAGCATTGTCCGTGTCATTGCCAGTTCGGTTATCTTAATGTCCCGTTCATCCTGTATGAGATCCGTCACCTTGGATAGTGCATAGAAAATAAGGGCAACAGCGACGATGAATCCCCCCATAATCAACAGGGGAGAATGGATCTCATCTGAGTACCAGAAAGTACAGACAAGAGCGATGGCAATGCAACCGATGAGCAGATAGAAAGTATTCTTTTTCATGTGCCTTCTTGTATAGGATATAGGACATTTTGTCGTATAAATGTGACTATTCCAAAAAAGTTCCGGAATTATCGGGCGCTTTTACTCCACCCAGATACTATGCAATCGAATAGTCGTTGTACGATCCGCCAGATTTTTAATCCAAAAAGAGACTGCATTATTTTTTAATTTATCGCGTCCTCATCTCGCCCCGTATTCCCTCGTACGGAGCCGGCAGTTCTAGCCGCCGGAAGAACTCATCGGTGAAGATCAGGCTGTTGATTACTGCCCATTCCGCACATCCGTGCCCTAAGCATTTATTGGGGAAGAACGGCTGATTCTTAAGCGCGAGAGGGTTCGTTGCAAATTTCTGCCTGAGGATTTTTTCAAATTTCCCACCGGTTGTTTCTTCGTCCGAACCATGGAAACGTCCATCACCGAGAACCACCCATTCCCGCGTGTAATGCATGAGGTGGTTACGGATCTCGATTAGAATCCGCAGGTTTGCAAATGCCTGGTCACCCTCGTCAAAAGATGAAATTCCTGCTATGAGGAGGATTTTTTGGTATTTTGATAAAAGCGGGGCACGGTCGAAGTTCTTCTCGTTCTTCCACTTCTCGCTAATCAGCTTTAAGAGTGTTTCATGCTTTTCATCAACAAAGTAGTAGGCCTCATCTGCAGCATCAGCATACAGCTCATTGATAGTGGACTCGAGAAACGAGACTGAGGACAGGACCGAGTTGAGGACAAAAACTTCGTGCCGGAGCTGGAGTTCAGCAGAGATCTCTTTTACTTCACGGTATTCCTGCTCGATCGCAAACGCGAGCTGACAGAGAAGTGCTGCCGACTGGATATACCGTACCGAGAAGCAGTCCCTGAACTGGATCGGAGATTCATCTTCACTCGTTTCAAGGGGGATCTTGTCCATCTGTACTATCCCTTCTCTTTGTGAGGTAAAAAAGAGTGAGGCGGCAAAGGTTTGTGCTATTGTTGCATTGACAACAATTATCTCCCGGATTAACAACATTTAATGGCGCACATGAAATCCTTAATTACCTGCGAGCCCCCCTTTGGAGCGTTGATCTCCATCACCAGTCGCGGTCGGTTCATCTTTTTAAATGACCGGCTCCGGTCACTGGGCCTCTCTGCCGGCCAGTTCCCGGTCCTGATGCTGCTGTTCAAGGAGCAGAACATCATACAGGAAACCCTTGTCCGGCACTATCACCTCGATAAAGGAACTATTGCCCGGGCTGTCAGGAAGCTTAAAGATGCCGGGTATATCCGGTGCATCATCGATCCGGATAACCGAAGAGCAGTCCGGCTCTTCCTCACGGAAAAAGGTGAGCATGTTGCCCCCGTGTTGCAGGCAATACATCAAGAATGGGAAGAACAGGTCCTCACGGGTCTCTCCCATGAAGAGAAAGAAACACTCAATTCCCTGATGCGCACTGTTGCGCAGAACAGCCACAGGAATATGCAGAACACACAAAGAGCGACCTGATGCAGACCGCTGATTCGCCCGAAAGGGCACAAGATACCCCGACCGGGAAAGATAACACCGAAGGTATCGCGCTCCTGATGGGCGACCCGAAAAAAGCCATCGTGAAACTCTCCGGGCCCATGATCATCGCGATGTTCCTGATGTCAACCTATAATATCGTCAATGCGATCTGGGTTGCCGGTCTTGGCTCCGATGCATTGGCAGCCGTAGGATTTATCACCCCGATCTTCATGATCCTGATTGGGACCGGCAGCGGGCTCGGTGCCGGCGTCGCATCTGTCATCTCCCGCCGCATCGGTGCAAAAGATAAGAGCGCGGCTGACAACGCGGCAGTCCACGCGATACTCATCACCCTTCTCCTCTCGGTAATCCTCACCATCCCCTTAATCCTCTTTACCGGCCCGATCGTACACCTCTTTGGAGCAGGAGAGGTTGCCGGGCTTGCAACTGAATACGGGCAGGTAATCTTCCTCGGGATGGTTCTCATCCTCTTTACCAATGTAGCGTATGCAATACTCCGGGCAGAAGGAGATGCAAAGCGGGCGATGTATGTCATGGCAGCGTCTTCAATCCTGAACATGATTTTCGACCCGTTGCTGATCTATACAGCCGGCATGGGTATTGCCGGTGCTGCGTGGGGTATGGTAATCTCCCTTGTCATAATATCAGTCGTGCTCAGTTACTGGTTCTTTATAAAGAAGGATACCTATGTTACCATCTCGTACACTGCATTCTCGTGGGACAAGAAGACAATCCGGGATATTCTCGGTGTCGGTTTGCCAGCCAGCTTTGAGTTCTTCCTCATGGCGATCCTCGCGATCTTTATCAACGGCCTGTTGGTTGCAACCGCTGGCACAGATGCTGTCGCGATCTATACCGCCGGGTGGCGGGTTGTGTTCTTCGCTGTCATTCCCCTCATCGCTATCAGTACCTCGGTAATCTCAGTTGCAGGGGCTGCGTATGGAGCACGGCAATTTGCAAAGATCCGGACCACCCACAACTTCTCAGTCTCGCTTGGGATTGCGATCTCGCTTGTCATCAGCGCTGTCACGTTCCTTTTTGCCCGGCAGATCGCTATTATCTTCACCTATTCTCCTGACAGTGCCCATCTCGCACCGGAGATCGCCATGTTCCTTGCCACCATGTGCTTCTTCTACCCGTTCATTCCGCCGGGTATCATGTCGGGATCGATCTTCCAGGCAACAGGCAAGGGAATGACATCGCTTGTCATCTCAGTATTGCGAAACCTGGTCTTCATCGCGGTCTTTGCCTACCTGTTCGGGATCGTTCTCGGGTTTGGCGAACACGGCATCTGGTGGGGGATAGTTGCCGGGGATATTATCGGGGGAACCGTGGCGTTTATCTGGGCCCGGGCCTACATCTCGCGGCTGATTGCAAACCAGTGATACTCACTTTTTTTTGAAAAATGTGCAGCCAGTCAGTTATCCAGGATGCAGTCAATCTCAGCAGAATACATTTTGATATCAATGACCGGTGTCCCGTCAAATGCATCCAGTCCCCGGACTTTTAACACGCCATCGTTGACTTCGAGAAGATCCACCATGCAGAGCGAGACAGGGTTCGGCCGGTCCGGGGATCGTATGACAAACACGCCTTTCTCTGTTGATGTCCCGGGCGGGATTGCCCGGAGGACCGTCCGGTCCGCCCGGTCAAACCAGCAGAGAACCCAGAGATGCTTCCTGCCTTCCATCTGCCAGAGAGCGGGGCGGTATTGTTCATCAATCACGATCTCAGAAACGGTATCCGAGAACCGTCCCTGTCGCGGGGCATCGCCCTTTTCTTTGTAGGGGGATCGAACGTACCCTACAGGGTGAATCACTATGGGTTGGGAAGTCATCGTTAAGAGTGATTGGTGAGAAGGAGTATTTACGAATAGTGAGGGACGATCCAACGGGTTAACCGGTTTCTTTGGGGGAAGTGTTGACCAGATTTCTCCCATCACCGTGTATCATCTCACAAAAATCGTGCGATAAGCCGGGGGGTCTGCCTCAGTTACCCTTATTATACCTCACATCGAATGATGGTAAGCACTTTTAACAATGTGCTGGCAGATGTAAGTCCGACGTGCGATACAAACGCATGGCCTCAAACATGGCTTTGGGATTACAGAGAGTCAGTAAATAAACTGTACTTTTCTGGACTTACGTTTAGTCTATAAGGAGGCTACACTATGGCACGAATGCATGCTCGAAGAAGAGGCAAGTCATGCTCAGTCCGCCCCTACCGCAAGGAAGTCCCCGCATGGTCCAACAAGGACGTAGCAGGGATCACAAAAGTTATCCTTGAACTCCGGAAGGAAGGCGCGTCGAGCAGCAAGATTGGACTGGTACTCAGGGACAGCTACGGAGTTCCCGATATTAAACTTGCCACCGGCAAGCGTCTCGGGGATATCTTAAAGGAGAACAATGTCGCGACTGAGATCCCCGAAGATCTCCGGGACCTCATGACAAAGGCGCTCGGTCTGCGCAAGCACCTGAGTGAGAACAAGAAAGATCTGCACAACAAGCGGCAGTTACAGCTGGTCGAATCCAAGGTTCGCCGTCTCGTTAAGTATTACACGGGAAGCAAGAAACTGCCCAAAGAGTTTGTGTACAAGCCGGAGACTGCAGAGATCCTGCTGTCCAGATAATCCATCTCATAATTATCCACAATGCCTATGTCGCTCAATACCGCAGCAGAAACCGTGGCCGAACAAATTCGGCGGCAGGAGTTCATCGAGGTGTTCGCACACCACGATGCAGACGGCATAGCCGCTGCCTCGATTCTCTGCCATGCGATGCTGCGTTCAGGAATCCGTTTCCGGCTCCGCGTCCGACAGGAGATTACTGTCAAGGCCCTGACCGGGGACGACTCCTACCTGCTCTGCGATCTCGGTGCGGGCATCAAGGATCTCCCCAACGATGCAATCGTGGTGGATCACCACCTCCCGGCATTCGAAGGAGAGTTCCATGCAAACCCGCGGCTTGCCAGTATTGACGGCGATCGCGAACTTTCAGCAGCAGGCACTGCGTACCTTGTCGCCCAGAAGATGGGGGACAACCGCGACCTCGCCGGGCTTGTGATACCGGGTATACTCGGTGACGGACAGGAGATGACCGGTAAAAACCTCGAGATCTTCAACGAGGCGATAACAAACGGCATCATCGTACCGGACCGGGGACTCACCCTATCAGGCAGGGATATGACCGAACGGTTCTACACCGCGATCAGTCCCTATCTCGAAGGTGTTAGCGGTAATGAAGAACTTGTCTCGACGCTCATCAACCAGTCCGCTGGTACTGATGGCGTCAGGCTCGACACCCTGCTCTCACAGATCGTGATCACGTCTGCACCAGGCACGACGCTTGCCGGCCTGAATGCGATATATGGCGACACGTACCACCTCCAGCGTGAAGTGATCGAGGATGCCCACGCACTCACCGCAGTCATTGATGCCTGTGGTAAAGCCGGGCGCGGCGATCTCGCTGCTTCCCTCTGTCTGCGTTCGTCTCACGACATCGACCGGGCATGGGAGATTGCACGAAAGCACCGTATCGGCGTGATCGATGCAATCCACACGGCTCACCCCACAGAAGGAGCACCGGGTGTCTTTGAGATCACGAATGTCACGCTTGCAAGCGATGTTGCCGATGTGTTTGCCCGCTACCGGGCGAACGCACAGCCGGTACTGGTCTATGCACGGGATGGAAAAACCTGCCGGATATCGGCACGCTGTCCTGCCGGAGTTGAACATGAACTCGGCCCCCTGCTCAAAGCACTTGCCTCGGCAAACAATGGGAATGGCGGCGGACATAACCGGAGAGCAGGTGCGACAATCCCCTGCGATCAGATCGGTGCGTTCACGAAAGCATGGCACGAGGCGGTGGCATCATGATGCAGATCGTTGGCATGATCGCAACCCAACACAGGAATGCAGGCGCTGTTGCAGCGGCTCTAATCCCGGACAACATGCACACCATGAGCACCACTGCAGAAGGCGACAGGGTAACGACGATGATCACCGGCACACAGATACGGTCGGTCATTGCATCGGTGGATGATTATCTGATGAATCTGGCAATAGCGGAAGACGCGAACAACGTCTCCGCCCCCAACAACAATCACCAGGTGATGTAAGTATGGCAAAGAAGAAACAGGTTGGAAGAAGAGTAGAAGGCTGGAAGGCCAAGAGCTGGTACAAGGTGCACACCCCCGACAACCTCGGGAAAGTGTTCATCGGCGATACCATTGCAAACGATGCTGATAACGTTATCGGCAGGATCATGACGTCAACACTCGGCGAGATCACCAATGATTACGCCAAGCAGCACATGAAGATGAGCTTTAAGATCAATTCCGTAGCAGGCGACTCGGCATACACCGAGTTTGTTGGCCACGATGTAACAAGGGATTACCTCCGCTCGCTCGTCAAGCGCCGCAGCTCCCGCATCGACTGCCATGTCCCGCTGGTCACCAAGGATGGCAAGAAAGTCCACCTGACCATCAGCTGCTACACGTTTGCCCGTGCCAATATCTCGCAGGAGCACGCAATCCGCAAGATCATCACTGACGCAGTCACCGCACAGGCATCTGCGTGGGATTTAACCACGCTCGTCAACGTGATTGTATCCGGAGAGATCTCACGGGATCTCTTCAAGGCAGTCAAGATCATCTACCCCACCCGCAGGGTTGAGGTAGTCAAGTCAAAGGTTGAGCCCATCGCAGCTCGGATCTCAACTGCATAATTTTTTTATCCTTTTTTTAATTCCCGGCCCGACCGGCAATGACCGGCTGATGGGGGAGTACCGTAATCCGGTGCCCATGGTCCGAACGTTAATAAAATTCCCCGCCCAAAATGGTATCCTTGTGACCTCCATCATCACCGATCCCCTGCGCCAGAAACTCCTGCTGTGCGCAATAGCTCTTGGTGTGGTAATGGACGGTATCGATGGATCTATTGTGAACGTAGCCCTCCCGACAATGGCTGCGTACTTCGACACTGATACGGGAACGATCGCGTGGGTCATCATCACCTACCTGCTCATGATGGCAGGACTCCTCCTCGTTTTCGGGAAACTTGCGGACCGGGGGTATACAAAAAAACTCTTCCTCCTGGGGTTTGTCATCTTCACGCTCGGGTCTGCAGCTTGCGGAGTCGCTCCCACGCTTGATATCCTGCTCGTCGCACGGCTTGTGCAGGGAATCGGGGCTGCAATGATTGCTGCCGTTGCCCCGCTGCTCTGCATACGTTATCTCCCCAAAGAGATGCTCGGCACAGCCCTTGGGGTTATCGCCGCGACCGCCTCCATCGGGTTTGCCGCCGGGCCGGCAATTGGCGGCATCCTCACCCAGTACCTGTCGTGGCACTGGATCTTCTTAGTCAACATCCCGATTGGCATCATCGGGATCCTCTTTGCGGCCCGGGTTATTCCGGGTGATGAACCGGAAGACCACGCAGAATCCTTCGATTACCCGGGCGCTGTCACGCTCTTTGGTGCCATGGTCTTCGGTACCTTCGTGCTGGAAGAAGTTGCCGCCCGGGGCGTAACGGACCCACTAATCCTAACCAGTGTTGCACTCTGCCTGCTCTGCTCGGGACTCTTTGTCATCAGGGAACTTAACATCCCCGAGCCGTTTCTCAACATCCGGATCTTTTTGAAGTGGCAGTTCACCGCAGTTCTCGTCGCGTACCTGCTGGTCAATATTATCTTCATGGGCATCATCTACCTGCTCCCGTTCTATCTGACTATGGAGATGCACTTCGATATGGCGACAAGCGGCCTCTACCTCCTGATACCTCCGGCGGTTGTCGCCATCCTCAGCATCCCGTTCGGGCAATGGTCGGACCGGCATGGGCGCCGGATGTTTGCAGTCGCAGCCTGCGGACTGTTCGTCATCTTCAGCGCCATCTTTGCAGTCCTGTCCCCAGAATCTGGGCTTCTTCCCCTGCTTGCCGGTCTTGTCCTGATGGGAGTAGCGTTTGGGATCGCGGCCGGGCCGGCATCAAGCAGGATCATCGAGAGCGCCCCCAAAGGAGAGGGGGGAACGGGGTCCTCGCTTATGGTGACTACCATCTATTTCGGCGGCGTACTCGGAACTGCGATCTATGCGATGCTCTTCACGTTTTCAACCGCGAATGCCGGTGGAATTGTTGCCTTTACCGATCTAGATTCTGTAACATTCCTGACCGGTTTCCACATCACGATGGCAGCAGGTCTCGTGCTTTCGATTGTTCCGCTGTTGCTCTCGGCAATCGTACCGGATGAGAAGAAAACCGCATAACTCTCAATGGACACCACAGCACCAGGGTGAAACCCAGGTAGAGTCCTAAAAATGAGAGTTAAGAATTCATCCGGTTTTTCCTCCACCACCAAGAAACATAATTAATCCGCCCGTCCAACCATTCCATACTCATGACCGCGAGCAGGATTCTTTTTATCGTTCTCGATGGAATCTCCGATCGCCCCTGTCCCGCGCTCGGGGGTACCACCCCGCTTGCAGCAGCAAAAACACCGGTTCTTGACAAACTTGCGCAGGAAGGCTGCTGCGGCATTATGGACACGATTGCACCGGGCATCCGCCCGGGTTCTGACACCGCACACCTGGCACTCCTCGGGTATGATCCCTACAAGTATTACACCGGCCGGGGACCGCTCGAATGCGAGGGCTCGGGCATCCATATGGAACCGGGCATGATCGGTTTCCGGTGCAACTATGCCACGATATCCAAAGAAGGGCTTGTCATCGATCGCCGTGCCGGGCGAATCCATGATACCGCACTTTTAAGTGCGGCCATACAAGACGGAGTTGACCTCTCGAAATTCGGCGTGGAGTTCATATTCCGTTCCGGTGCCGGGCACCGGGCCGCTCTCGCCCTCAAAGGTGAAGGAATCGGTCACTGTGTCACCTCCAATGATCCGAAGAAAGAGGGAGTAAAGCCACTTACTGTCGCTGCAATCAAGAAGACGCCGACCCATGAAAAGACCGCCGCTGTCTGCAATGAGTTCGTCCGGCAGTCCGCAAAGATCCTCTTTGAGCATGCAATAAACAAGGAACGGCTGGCCAAGAATCTCAGCCCGGCAAACATTGTGCTGATGCGAGGGGCAGGGGAGATGGGAACATACGAACCGTTCTCCACAAAATACGGCCTCTCGGGATCCGTCATCTCCGCAGCGAGCCTCATCACGGGTATCGGCCGGGCAGTTGGCCTCCCGCATATCGAGGTTGCAGGTGCCACCGGCTCGCAGAACAGCAACGTGGCCGGCAAGATCTCGGCTGCACTCAATGAGTTGAAGACCAAAGAGTTCGTGCTCCTGAACATCAAGGGTGCAGATGAGTCCGGCCATGACGGGCTCGCGGAGCAGAAGCGGGATTTTATCGAGAAGATTGACCCCCTGTTCGAACCACTGCTGGGTCTTAAAGATACGATCATTATCATCTGCGGGGACCATTCGACACCGTGCACTATCAAGGATCACAGCGCCGATCCGGTCCCGGTCCTGATACGGGGCGACGGTGTCAGGATGGATGAAGTATTCCGCTACGATGAATACTCGTGTGCGAAAGGCGGTCTCAACCGGATCCGGGGAACCGACCTGTTACCGATCGCCCTCGACCTTATCAATAAATCACACAAATTCGGTGCCTGAAGGGCATTTTTTAAAGAGGATGAATGAGAGACCGAGCCGTAAAAAACTGGCATAAACATTGCCTGCTTCCTGATGGCACCGAGCTGCAGGAGCACAGCATAAAAACCGACCGGGATATCGTGATCGGGGAGTTCTGCCACATTGACTACGGCCTGAGGGGAGCAGACGTCTACGTAGGCGAATCTTCAAAGATCAGCGAGTATGTCTGGGCAAATGGTGACGCACGGATCGGCAACCTCTGCGAAATTGGCAGCGATGTCATCGCAAAACAGGATGCGTACATTGGCGAAGGTGTGAAAATCAACGGCAGGCTGGTGGTTTCCGGCACCCTTGATATCGGTGAGAAAGTCGAGATTAAAGAAGGGTTTGAAGCAACAGGTGCCATCGAAGTGAGAAACCCGATGCCGGTCTTCATGTTCATCCTTATCTATTTCATGACGATGTTAAAGATCCAGAACGAGAAAGAACTCGATCGGATTATCGATAATCTCTTCTCAGAGGATGAAGGAAAGAAAGAGATCCCGCTCATGATCCCTGCCCGCTCGAGACTCAACATGAAGGTATTTTCCGTACCCTCCACCATGAAGATCGGAAAGAACTGCCGGCTCCACGGGAATATCCGGGCGGGTTCAATCGATGTCCAGCAGAACACGGTCATCTTCGGAAGCCTGCGGGCAAGAAACCAGATCAGCGTAGTTGAAGGGGTTACTATCCACGGTAATGTGGAGAGTGGCAGTACGGTCTATGTGAAAAAAGGGGCCCACATACTCGGCAATGTTATTGCAAAGGCGATTGTGCTCCACGAGGATGCAAAAATTGACGGAACAATTCAGGCACCGCACGGGATGCGGATCGAGAGAGGAATATGAACATTGCAGAAATTTTTGAGCTCGAAAACCTTCGGTTCGTCGAACCGTCGTTTGCTGATCTTACCGACAACAGGTACAATGCCCTGCTTGCGGAACATGATGCCAGGGAAGGCCGTCTCTTACTGGATGAAGCAGAAGAACCGTTAGCCCTCGCATTCCAGGGTGCGGATGGCTGGGTTGCCGGATCATTTCTCTGCCGGAATCCTTCGGTCCCCCTTATCGACCTGTTCGAAAGCGTTAACGGTGAGATCTTCCAGGAGAACCGGGCGGTCTTTGCCGCAGCAGTGCGGGAATATTTCAGTAATGTCCTGACCGCTGAAGTCCCCCCATCAATCGAAGATCTCAACCCCACCCGCCGCGGAATTCTCGGCACCCTGATTGAAAATATCTGGGGTAGCGGCAGTGGGGAGACTTGCGTTGACTGCTGCTGTGGGTCGGGTGTCGGCTCGCTGGTACTCCGGGATCTCTCGTACTCTCCCCTTTCCTATGATAACGATGCGTCGCTCCTGTCACGGGGACTTTTTACGGGAAGGCTCCTGCCCGGAGAGACGATGTGCATCAACGCGATGATTGCCTCGCAGTATGTGGAACCTTCCCCCAAGGGTATTGGGATCATGATGGGCGAGTTTAATAGTTTCTCACAGGAAATGTGGGAAGCGATCGTGAAGGAACTCTTTACTGCAACTAAGGAAACGTTGATCACGGTCGGAACTGAACCTGAGGCCCGGCTCGTGGCCGCATGGGGCGAGGAGATGGGACGTACAGTTGATGTGACAGAGAATCCCAAGGATCCCATCTACGATCTCTGGGTGTGCGAAGCGCATATTGCGTAAAAACTTTTAAAAAAAGATTATTCCGGGGTCTGGACGCGCTTTAACTGCTTGCTGACTGAATTCCCGGTCTCATCCACATTCTTGAACGGGGGGGTGCATGAACGTATTCCCCGTTTCTTCGAGAACATCTCATCCGGATTGAGATTGTCCCCCGTAAGTGTCCGGGTCAGGTTGTGGAGATCCTTTTTAACCTGAGATTCCTGCTCTTTACGTTCCATAGATAGTAATGATCTGTTGTGAGGATAAAGAATTTTGTGAATATTTTATCCGGCTGGAACTCACGGGGGGCGAACTCACGGGCGCAAAAACGGTTATTTTCTTGCGGCGTCCAGCATCAACCGGTAAAACTCGTCCGGCATATCAGCCATTGGCACGTGAGATGACGGCAATTCAATGTAGGTCCAACCATTTTTTGCAGCAGCAATTTTTTGCCGGGCTCCAATGGTCACATCTTTAAATTCGCTTTTTGTGCAGAGAATATAGGTTTTAGGCAGCGGATCGATGTTCGATGCATCAAACTGTAATTTTTCTACGTACGGCAAAGCCGGTTCCGGCAAAAATGGCCGATTACCAGATGAGGCAGGCAGTCCCTGGTTAAGAAGGTCATAGAGTGATTCTCCCGGATCAGGCAATGCGGCATCGAGATATACGAGACGGTTGATCCTGTCAGCCATTTTATCGGCAACACCGGTGATAACCATCCCGCCATAACTGTGCCCCACAAGAATAACATCCCGTAAGTTATTTTCGGTTATCAACGAGCAGACCTGCCCGATATGATCGATCAGGTGGCATCTATTCTCGTCCATGAGAGTTGGTGCAAAAACACGATGATTGTGTGACCTGAGCGTAGAAACGGTCCCGTCCCAATATCCGGCTCCCAGATAACCGTCTTTCGTATGAACAGGATCTCCAATCGTTAGTTTGTTCCATGTTTCTGTCGACATGTTGCCGCCATGAACGAGGATGTACGTTGCCATTTTGAAACTCTCCTAATCTGATAATCTCATGATGCGTTATTTTTTGATTCTATTAGAGGCTGTTCAATTAAGGATATCATAAAAAATTCAACCACACATGATTTTTTCGGGCCGGGTATTCCCAATGAGACGGTATGATTGGGGAGTTGGCCCGGCCTTGCGGTTGGTTATCCAAAATGCACATACACCACTTCATCGAGAAGGACACCATTTTTCGTAATGGCATTCTTATGAATTGCTTCCTTAAGAAAACCGCATTTCTCCAGAACCCTCATTGATGCCGGATTGTTGGAAAAAATTCCTGCCTGGAGCCGGACGATGTCATACTGTTCAAAAGCGACAGGAACAAGCGAGCGAACTGCACCGGTTACGATACCATGCCCCCAGAAGGACTCTGACAGCCAGTAGCCGATCTCGGCCGATCGGTGTTTGACATCGTCAAGCGGGTGAATACCGATGCCCCCGACAGCTTCACCATCGACTTCTATTGCCAGGAAAAGATCCGTGCTGCTGCCGGTAGCCTTGCTGATAAACCGGTTTGCATCTTCCAGCGTATAGGGGAAGGGAAATGCATCACGCATCGACGCAGCAATCCGGGGATTATTGGCATGCTTCGTTAAGGACCCGGCATCGTGCAGGTTCCAGTCACGGAGGGTGGAACTCGGTGTGATAATTCGCATGATAAGGATGAAATTACGATTGGAAAGTTATGGTATTTAAGGACTTGATAATCTCCTTCCGGTCTCCGGTTGGCAGATGAAGAGTGACCGTCAAGGATACTCGGGCGTTTGTCATGAGGATTTGTTTTAAAATAGCATTATGACGAGATCCGGCCGGGTCCGCGAGCAGTTGTGCAACCGTGGATAGGTGTCGTGTGAGGAGGCTCAACTCACGCTGTAAAAAAATCAGCTCTCCCTGAGCACTCGCTCGAATGGCGCTACCATATGGTGTTTCATATCAGCAAACACTTTTTTCCGGAACCCGGGGATCCTTGTTAACGGGATGAGGAGTGCATTAAACAACCGGGTCCTGAGGTTGGCCTGCGGGAAATCAAACATCTTATGCTTCCGGTAGTACCGGTAGTCTGCCTGGAATGCCAATCTCATTCCCCCGAAAATTCCATCACGGAATACCTTGTGGCCGCCAACTGCGTAGAAGGTGTGCGGGGGAATATACCCGGTTTCTGCACCCTGCACGAGATACCAGGCCATGGCATCGAGCAGGGTATCGAGTTCTCCGGTACCTGAAACCTCATCTGTGACAAACTGTGCATCGCACCCGTCATTGTCCGCCAATGCCACGAGTGCTTCTTTGAGGTGCGGGATCTGGTGGAAGGGGCCAGCGATTACAAAGCCTAACTGTTTACCTTTGAGGGCAGGGGTATGTCCCAGGAAAAAACTCCGGTCAAAGAACTGCTTCCAGGTCGATGAGAGGTACCGGTCATGAACTGAACCGGCCATGATAATAATATCTGCCGGTACCAGTTTGTTTTTGAAAAGATCTCTGTAACCATCAGTGTATACGCAGGTATTGTCATAGCCGCAATGGAGGCACCCGAGGCAACCGCCCCGGATATCCACGTCATGGAGGTTGATCAATTCAACTGAACCTGAAAAATCTTTCATGAGCCGGCCGGTCATTGCCGCAAGATTTGTTGAACTTCCATCATCATCCGTGAGTATGATAACTTTTTTTGTGCCAGTCCTCACAGGTTTTTGTCCCGTGCCCGGGATATACGACAGCGATGGCCACACAAGAGGCGGGTTCTCCCGCTGAACTGGCCGTTTTTCCTGTACTGAGGAAAAGAGGAGTGCGGTAAATTTTTCCAGCCGGTTTCGTTCCTCTTCCTGTAAAAGATCCATCATCTCTGCGGAGTAAAACCCGAGGTACCGCATGTCGAGGTCATCGCTTATAGCGTGAATATAGGCATGAGCAGTCTGGTCGAAGAAATGGATCGATGTCGAGAGCGATGCAGTATATTTACCGGAAAAAGCATCCTGTGCGTTGCGTTCAAAGATAAGTTCGATGAACCGCTTGTATTGTGCGGGTACGAGCAGGAAATAGAGTGGAAATGCCCAGAGCACGAGATCTGCAGATTGTATACGGTCAATAATTTTATTCCAGACAGCGGTATCCTTCTCAATTTTCCGGATATCCTGAGATATGTTGATAATTTCATAGGTCGGGTCCGCAAATTTTTTCCGGATATAGGCAACATACTGCATCGTGACACTCACGTCACCTTTCGGGCTGCCGTTCAATACCACAATTTTCATGACTTCTTCCTCATTCTTTCCTGTATGTTCATCAGGTTTTTCCTGCACGCCGGATTATAACGACTCCGGCTGCCAGAGACCGATTGCGTTTCCTTCGGAGTCCTGGATAATCGCAACCTGCCCTACGGTTTTTACCTCCTCCTTAGACCGTACGATCTTGCCGCCCAGCGTCTCCACTTTTACGAGTATTTTATCGATGTCATCGACCGTGACGAAGTTGATGATGGGCTCGGTCATCTGCCGCTTGTACAGCAGTCCCATGTTCATTGTTCCTTCCTTTGAATCGCCGGTAATGATGTCCTGGAACTGCACCGAGGCCATCATGGCCGGATCCATCGGGGTCCGTGTCGGTACGATATTCCACCCAAGCAGGGAGTGGTAGAAGTATTTTGCGCGATCGATGTTGTCGGCAGGGATCTGGAAGAAAGCAATGTTTGCCATGGCCAGTGATGTATTGCGAATCATATTTAGGGTTTAGGGTATTTTTTCTAGGAATTCAGACCCGGTTCTTCTCTCACTTTTTTCCCGGAAAATCCATCTGAATACCAAGAACGCCATTTATTATCTGTCACACCAACAACAGAATTGGCACACCTATGTCTGACATCATGCGTATCCTCATTCTCTTTATCGTTATCGCAGCAATCGTTTCCTCAGGGTGCACGCAACTCGTAACATCACCGCAACAAGCGGGGGGCAAAGGGCCAAATCCACCACCCGAAGAAACCAGAGCAGCCCTCCAGCATATCATGGACACCGGTATCCACACAGCTGGCATTCCCGGCGCCGTAGTCGATATCGCAACCCCAAGATGGACATGGAACTCCGCTGCCGGGAACGCATCCCCGATCACCGGAGAAAAGGCACAACCCAATATGCGCTTTTTGATTGCGAGCGTCTCGAAGACCTTCACGAGCGTTGCGGTCCAGAAACTTGCAGAAGAGAAGAAACTCTCGCTCGATGACCCCATAGAACGCTGGCTGCCGGCCGATCTGGTACAGAAGATCCCAAACGGCCGGGTTATCACGATCCGACAACTTCTCGACCACACCAGCGGTATCGCGGATTATGACGAAAACTCCATCATTCTCAAGGAATACCAGAACCCGGATGTCCCGGTAACGTACCAGGCTGCTATGGATCAGGGCCTCAGGGCGAGCCCGCTCTACCCGCCGGGAACGAATTACACCTACTCGAACGTGAATTATATACTCCTCACGCTTATCATCGATAACGCAGCCGGGGTCCCCTACGAGGACTACGTGACCCGGAATATCTTTGTTCCTGCGGGCATGAACGACACGTTCATCATGGAGACAAACCACATCCCCGGGCCGCACATGACTGCTACCCAGCGCGGAGAGAATGGCACGTACGTAGATTTCTCCAACCTGTATGTCCAGTTCGATCGCGGGGCTGGAGACATTGTGAGCACACCTGCCGATCTCAACCGCTTCCACCGTGCACTGCGCGAAGGAAAACTGATCAGCAAATCGTCGTTTGCCACCATGGAAAAACCATCGCCACAATCCCGCGATCAAGGCTATGGTCTCGGATATATGACCGGATTCAATGCAGCCTCGAACCTGACCTTGCAGGGTCATGGGGGTGGATACCCGGGTTCGTTCACGCTCTGGGACTACCTCCCCGAAAAAGATACCTACGTTACCCTCAACCTGAATTCAGCCGATATGTCAACAGACAACCTCAAACTGGTCCGAACGGCACTTTTAACGTATTTGAAGAACGGGACTTATCAGTGAGATGATGTATCCTCACACCATTCTTTTTTATGCACGGGAACTGGTGGCAGCACCTCCTTTGTCCGGGTGCCCGGAGAACCGTCTTCGGATATACACGTACCGGCAATAACAATATACCATAAATGAGATTTTTTCGTCAAAGGGCTTTGAAAAGGTAAGGTCCATCAGAGCGGATACCTAAAAAAGAATCAATATCCGGTCTTCACAACCGGGTTTATCCCGATATCAAGGTATTGGCCTTTTTCCCGGGTGAACTGTGGCCACGTGACATTGCTGCCGGACGGATCGCCATTCTTTGCAAACCGCACCCATGAATCCATCATCGTATCGGAGACCCGGGCGCCCACGGGATCCGGCACAATCGCGGCAGGGCGGAAGAGGAAGAAGAGTTCTTCGCCATGGAATGCGCCAAGCGAACTGTTCGGCAGCATCACATACGAGAACCGGTACAGGTACGTGTTCGGGTTCAGCTGCGATTGCGACCCGGCAACAAACTCTGCTGCAGCACTGAAATCAATATCCGTCATGATCCGCCCCATCTGGTGCTGGACCTCTTCTGTTGTTGTGGCCGGGTATTTTTTTAGGACTTCCGGGGCATACTCGCCGAAGCGAGACCGGATATAGGTGTTGTATTGGGTAACATTCATCCCGGTATTTGCGGCGAGCGTAGAATCTTCATTAGTGTTGGTCCCGATAATAAGGGGAACCGGGTTCTGTCGTTTCTCAAAGAAGATCTTCTCCGGGTCCTCAGGGATCAGCCACCCGTCAACAGTAGGTTTGAACCGGAGCGTGTGGACCTTCCAGAATGCCGATGCCGGATCGGGTGTTGCATTGACAAGGGTCCATGCATCCAGGCTCCGCATATTCCGAATAGCGTCCGGGCCTTCATACCCGAGGCTTTTTGCATATTCTATGCCATACTGTTCGGCTTCCGCCTTCGAGCTGATGATATTTAACGCAGACCCGTTTGTCCACAGGGGACCGCTCTCGACAATTGCCTGCCGGTACAGCCCCCTCGTGTCATTGGCCGCGAGATGGACTAGAACACTTGTAGCACCGGCAGATTCCCCGAAGATCGTGACGCGATCCGGATCCCCGCCGAATCCCGCGATATTTTTCTTTACCCACTGGAGAGCAGCAGCTTGATCCCGCAATCCATAGTTGCCCGAAGAGTTATTTGGGGACTCGTTTGCGAGAGCAGGATGGGCCAGGAAACCGAGCGGTCCAAGGCGGTAATTCAGGTTGACGAGAACAACGCCTTTCTTTGCAAGGCTTGTCCCGTTATAGAGAGGTATGGAGCCCGCTCCCTGCAGGAACGAACCGCCGTGGATGAACACCATGACCGGACGTTTTTCATCCGGGTTCCGGGCCGGGGTCCAGACGTTCAGGTACAGGCAGTCCTCGCTCATATTCCCCGGCTGGCCATCTGCAGATCTATCTGACTGGACAACCTGCGGGCATGCCGGCCCATATGTGGTTGCCGGGCGGGTATCCTGCCATGGCTGGGCCGGTACCGGCGGTCTCCACCGCAGGTCACCGGTCGGTGGCGCTGCGTAGGGTATGCCGAGGTAAGCCCGGATACCGTCAGAGGAGGTTCCGGAGACCGGGCCGGATTCTGTCCGGACGATGTTGGAGTCCGTAGCCGTACTGGTGCATCCAGTGAGAAAAATGAACCCGGTAAGAAGAAATACAATCATTACAGGACAAAGGGAGAGTCGATAGTTACGAATCATAAAAAATTCACCATTGTATGTCTGTTTGGATGAAAGTGCTTTAAGGATTCTCATAGGATCCCGGCGAATGGATCCGGGGTGCTGACCAGAAAACTGGTACCACATCTCATTGTGATCTCTTGCGGGAGGGGTTTGGCCAGGAAATCCTGACTTGTACCTGACACATTATTGACGTGTATCTGGTATCATCCTGTAGCAGTCTTTCGGCACCAGGATTTCGAAACGTGCCCCTTTTCCCGGTTCACCGGTTTCGGTGATGGTGATACCGGTAATCGAGAGGATCTCGCGGGTGAGGAAAAGGCCGAGACCGGTATTTTTTCCGTAGCCCTGCTCGAACAGGCATTTTTTATCGTTGCCCGGGATTCCCACCCCGTCATCCTCGCAGGCAATCACGAGCCCCGAGACGGTTTCATGGGAGGTTATGCGGATAGTCTTCATTGCCTGACCGCCATATCTCAGGGCATTATCAATCAGGTTATAAAAGACCTTTTCGAACAGGGAATCGGCATAGATTTCAAGATCCAACCGGTCAACCTCCACTATCACACCCCGTATGGGCAGGGTGGCAACTGCCCGCTTTACACTTGCATTGATGTTCTGCCAGACAGGAGCAGTTGTCCCCATATCCTCGTAGATTTTTGTGAAATCGATCTGCTGACCCATTGTTTCAGCAATCTTCATCTCTTTTTTAAGATATTCTGATGCAGTGGGGATCGTATCGAGTTCTTCTTTAGAAAGCGCGAGATATGTCGAGAGGGCCATGAGCTGGTTCTTGATGTCGTGCCGGGTTATTGATGAGAGAATCGTGAGTTTTTTATTTACCCGGCAGAGTGCATCCTCTGCTGCCTTCCGATCGGTAATATCGGTAATCACGGATAAGAGGGCCGGTATCCCTTTGTCTTCAATCGGCACGGTCTTGATCAAGCAGTGCCTGATAGTGCCGTTCCGAAGCTGGATATCAATCGTGTTGAAGGGGGCCGGTGCATCTCCACTACGAAGTGCATTGATATATGCCCGCGAAACTTCAGCACTCGCTGCTGTCAGGAATGAATAGATGGATTTTCCCACAAGGGTTTTCTCGAACGGTCCCAGGAGTTGGGCCGCTGCAGGATTGGCGTACTGTATGAATTCCCTGTCGTGAATGAGAATATAATCAGGGAGGTTGTTCGCAAGGTTCCGGTACCGCTCCTCGCTTTGCCGGAGCTCGCCCTGGGATCGGGCCATATTGAGCATGAGGAAGGAAACCGTGGAAACGATATCCATGAGGATCGTGACGACAAAGAAGATCGGGTTTACCGGATCCGGACCCCCAAGCGAATGGTCGCCGGGGGTGATGATCGCGTTAACGGTTATCAGGGTCCAGAAGAATGCCGTGACCAGGAGGGGCGTCGCAAAGCTGTACCTGAGCGACCGGGTTTCCGGTTCCCTGAACCGTATCGCGATAAGGGATGTCGCAACAAAGCTGGGGACAATAAGTAATCCTATGATCACGCCACGCATAACAGGTGAATCGACACGGAACGTATACCAGAGTAACGCCAGAGCGGCCGGTATCAGGGTGCAGTAAATGATCCGGGGGAGCGCCCGTGACCGGAAATATCTCCCGGTACTGTCCAGCCGCATCATGACCGACAGCACGATCAGAAGATCTGCCACCGTTGAGTAGAGCAGGACAGGTAGGGATCCACCGATCACGAACAGAAAATACCCGCAGGACGTGACCAACAGGGAAAGCATCCATGTCCTGAACCCGTCATGGGTCTTTTGGGATCTCCAGAAGGTAAAGAGCATCAACGTGAGGACTACGTTTACGAGAAACAGGATCAGAAAAAGGGTTATGATATCGGGTGTCCACATGGTCACACACTCCGCCCGGTGTTACCTCCCCGGACATTATTATTGACTTACAAGGGGAGATTATATTCCTTCTGTTGTTATGAATATTCGTAATGTATCTGCGTAAACCCCCACAAAAAAAGTTCTTGAGGAGGGTACCCCCATGGTTCATTTTGTTTTTTCAACAGCGGGAGATAACCTTTCTCTCCGGTAATCCAGAAAATATTACGCTGGATTTGAACCAGACCCGGTAATACTTTACTTTTCAAAGAAATAATCTGTTATGCGATATCATTCCCGGAAAATCGGAGTTTTTTTCCTGTTCCTGCTCATCACCCTTCTGCTCCTGATATCATCAGTCCAGGCTGCAGAATCCTCACCCTCGCTTTCTCCTGCGCTGAACTCCTCACCGGACTCTCCTTCCAAAATGGAAATCTCGGTCTTTGTCAACTCTATCGACAACCTCGATATGGTCCGGGGAACCTATACCATAGACAGTTATCTCCACTTTCGGTGGACGGATCCCCGCATCGATAGCGCCAACTTCGAGTTCATGAACGGTGTGCCCGCGCCCTATGCAGATTCAGTGAAAAAAATGAGCGAGAGCAAATCCGGGCCAGTAAAGGAAGAATGGTACCGGACCAGGGCTGATTTCAGAATCATCCCCAATAACATGGATTACCCCTACCAATCCGGTATCCTGCCGATAAAGTTCGAAGATTCGATCCACAAAAGCTCGCAGCTCACGTATGTCCCCCTGATAGAAGAAAGCGGGATTGAACCCGGGTTTGTCATTCCTGGCTGGAAATTAGGTACCCCAACGTTCTCCGTCACCGAACACACGTATCCCGGGAACGAGACTTATTCTCAGCTTGCGTACAATATCCCGATAACAAATGACGCGTTAGCCTCACTGATCCAGACCGTTGTTCCGCCCCTCATCTTCTGTTTTATCGCCGCACTCTCCTTCACGGTCCAGGTCACTGAAGGTCCTCTTGTTGCCCTGCGGTACTCCCTTACAACAAGCATGTTCATCACCGCGGTGATGTACCACTTCAGCCAGTTCGCCCTGGTCCCGGGTTTCGGGGTATTCAAACTGTTCGACAAATTCATGATAGCAGTATATCTGTTCCTTTTAGTGACGATCATTGTCACCACCTTATGTTATGTGGCTGAGAAACAATGGGAGAGGCCCGAACTAGTGAAACCCATCAACCGGTGCGGCATGGTGGTGACAATCATCCTGCCGGTCGTTTCATTCTGGCTGCTCCTCGTGCGGTTATAAAATCCTTTACGATGTAATCCAATGAAAGAAACAGTGCCGGGAATAACCGTATTCTTTTTTTTACTAAAAACAATCATTCCGGGTTTGGCCAGAGCCGTCGTTTTTGAGGATCGGGAAAATTCGCGAAGTGGGCTTTTGAGAGAGTGAGTGGTAACGGGAATGGATGAGAGAAAACTATGGCCCGGAACAATCACGGGTACATCACCGAGCATTTCCGGGTTTTTTCGTAAAAAGGAGAACTTTCCTGTCACACCACTACCCGCTCTTCACGGACTGCCGCCGATAGGCAAGCCCCGGCAAGGCAGAGAATAATGCCGATGGAAAAGGCAATGGAAAAGCCCGTAGAAAGAACGTCAGGCGATGCAGCGATAACATGCCGGTAGGCCATCATCCCTATAACAACCTGGACAACAATAGTGCCAAAGATTGCAACACCGAAGACCGATCCGGTATTACGGATGGTCATCATAACGCTGGAGGCTACTCCCTCTCCCTCTTTTCCCCCGGAACCGAGGATCTGGCTCATGTTCGGGGGGAAGAAAAACCCTATGGCAATCCCGATGAGCGCCATTGCGCCGATGATAAAAAGAAGACCGGTATTCGGTGTAAAGCACGAGAAAAGGTACATCGCAGCAGCGGCGAGGATGCAGGCACATAGTGTGGGCAGGCGTGAGCCGTAACGATCCGACAAGCTGCCGGAGACCGGGCCTACCAGCATCAGGGCGATGGCCGGGATCGCAAGAAGGAATCCGGCAGACTCCGCTGACCTTCCCTGTACGATTTCAAAGAAGAAGGGGAGTAAAAAGATCAGGCCGTTATAGACCATCATGATCAGGAGTCCGGCTGCATTGCCGAACAGGTAGTTGTGTGAGGAGAACAGGCGCATATCGACCAGTGGGGCTTTACAATGTTTCTCATGAATAAAGAACAGGACCCAGAAGAGCAGGGAAGCACAAAAGCTGCCGAGAATAATTGGCGATGTCCAGCCGAGTTCGAGCCCCTGGTTGAGCGGAAAGAGAAGGGTGGTGAGGGCCAGGAGGATCAATGCCGCACCGGCAGTATCAAACGCTGCATTTGATGTGGACGGCACATCTGCGGGAAGGTACCGGGCTGCGAGCAGCACAGCAATAATACCGACAGGCACGTTGATGAGGAAGATCCAGTGCCAGCTTATGTGCTCCGTGATGACACCGCCAAGGATGGGACCTGCTGCAATGCCCAAAGAGACAACCGTTGCAAGCATGCCGAGCGCCCACCCCCGCCGGCTTGCCGGCAGATAAATCAGGATCATTGCCGGGGCAAGAGCTTCGAGCGCAGCGCCGCCTATCCCCTGCAATGCCCTGAACGCGATGAGCTGGTAGATGGATTCGGATAACCCGCAGAGGAGTGACCCGAAAGCAAATACAGCAAAACCGGCAATAAAAACCCGCCGGAAACCATAAAGATCCCCCAGTTTGCCAAAAACAAGCAGGAGGCTCGCCAGAACGAGAAGGTACGCAAGAGAGACCCATGAGACTATGCTGATATCAACATTAAAGGAAGAGGCAATCGTGGGAAGCGAGATGTTAACAATGGTTGAGTCTAGGGATGCCATGAAGGCAGCAAACGAGATGATAAGAAGGGCGATACGGTGTTCACGGGTGATCTCTTCCAGCATCACGGGCATGTAATGGAATATTTGTAAAAAAATGTTTAAAGGTAACGGTCAGTGAAGACTGGGGGTGGTGATTGCATGCCGTTTGGCAATAGCCGGTACATGAAGGACACCGGAACTTGCGGTTAACGGAGATTTTGGGATTGTGATTGATACCGGAATGGGCTGAGGGATTCCGGGGGAAGATCGGTTTTTAACCTGCGAATTGTAATGTGCTCCCTACATGCACTGGCAGAAATTACTGAAAGCCAACAGGACAATCAGGAGACCGTACATTTCTTTTTTTTTCACGAAGGGGATATACATGAATCATGGATTGCAGTTCACGATTTTCCTGCTGATCCACTACCGGGCCGGGGTGTGATCACAAAGATGCACCGGCCATCCCCGGATGAATAACAGCGTTCCTCCACCACGGTGACCGGACATTTCAGGTGATATGAAAATATTGCGGTGAGCACCCCGATATCAAACACACAGGCGCCGTGGCCGGTTACCGGGAGATCCTCGCATTCAAAACAGCCATGGACTTCCAGCGTGAGCGGGTCAGTACCGGCAAGCGTGATCGCCCCAAGACCATGGGCCTGCCAGAACACATCCATATTTTTTACCACGTCTTCGACCGTGTCACCGGCAACCCGCGGGGCAAGAACCGTCCCCACCTGCTCACCGGTACGACCCAGCACCGGGTCGATATTGATCCCCATAACCATGGCCTGGGTCCGGAACGTCAGCACGCAGTAGCGGAAAAAAGAGACGATGTCATCATCAGAAAAAGGCTGGTCTCTTCCGGCACCGTGGCGATGGTGGACCGGGACTTTCACGTCCCGGTCAGTGTTGGTCAGCCTGCCGATGGCACTGGATGAGAGCGTGATCGTTCTCTTGCGGCTGTCGTGCGGATCCGGGAGCGAGGTAATGAGTCCTGAACGCTCAAGATCCCGGAGGTGTACCGATATCGTTGACTTTGCTTTCTGCGTGCGTTCCACGATCAGGTCGAACGGGACCGGACCGGCTGCCGCCAGCTCAAGGATGCGCAGTTTGATCGGACTGTCCACCGCTACAACAGTATCCGGTGTAGAAAAAAGCCGGACATCCTCATCATGTACTCCCGGTACCGGCCCCCGCTTGTTTTTCACACATACATTGTGCATCGCAATGTTCATAAAGATTGTTCGCATACAATAGAACATTCGTATCATTACGAACAATGTGATCATCATGAAAGCAGAATCCTACAAGATATCTGAAGGCGTGTACTGGGTCGGGTCACTGGACTGGGACCTGCGAACATACCACGGTTATACGCTCGATGGAACGTCATACAACTGCTACCTCGTCTTTGGCAAGAAGACCGCGCTCATCGATAATGTCTACCCGGGCCACTCGGCCCAGATGTGGGGACGCATTGCCGACGCGTTTGCAAAAGAAGGCAGGAAAGAACAGATCGATATCATCGTGCAGAATCACGTGGAAAAGGACCACTCGGGCGCGATAGTTGAGATCCACAAAAAGTACCCGGCTGCACCGATCTATTGTACCGAGATCGCGGAGAAAGGACTTCTCCGGCATTTCCCGGCGCTCAAGGGTGCGAGCTTCAAACATGTAACAACCGGAGAGACACTCGATCTCGGCGGAAAGACGCTTGCGTTTGTCCAGGCACCGCTCCTCCACTGGCCCGACTCGATGTTTACCCTGTACGCGGAGAAAGGAATACTCTTCCCGAACGATGCGTTCGGCCAGCACCTCTGCTGTGCAAAGCGGCTCGATACCGACATTCCCGAACACGTCCTGATGGATGCAACACAGAAGTTCTACGCGAACCTCATCGTGCCATTGACACCGCTCTTTTTAAAGAAGGCAGAAGAACTGACCGGCCTTGGCCTGATCGAGAAGGTGAAGATGATCGCACCGGCCCATGGCCAGATCTGGACCAATCCCATGAGTGTGATCGGCGCCTATGTTGGTTGGGCGTCGGGTTCGTCACGGAAGAACAAGGTGACGATCATCTACGACACGATGCACGGGTCAACAAGGATGCTCGCCCATGGTCTTGCCGAAGGGGTTATTGCGGGGGGCTGCGATGTGAAGGTTTTCAACCTGCATGACGATGAGCGGTCCGAGATTGTCAAGCATATCCTCGATTCGAAAGCAATCATGGTTGGCGTCCCGACCATCAACGATATGCCTTATCCCAGTATCGGGGATCTCCTGTACTATCTCAAGGGCCTGCATTTCAACCGGACCGGCGAGCGGTTTGCGCTGACTTTTGGATCTATGGGTGGCAAAGGCGGGGCGGTGAAGATGATTGCCGATGAGTTAAAGACCGCAGGGTTCACGATAGTCGGCTCGCAGGAAGTCCTGTACGTTCCGGACGCATCCGAGCTTGACACTGCATTTGATGCTGGAAAGGCCATGGCAAAGCGCATTACCGGATAAATTTATTTTTGCTGCCAAACCACAGTCGTGGGGTAAGGATGCGGGAATAACCGCAGCCGTTTTTTCACTCATCATCAGCGTTATGTAAGTACCGGGCATACTCTTGTATATCCTGGGAGCCCGGTGATCCCATACGAGAGGAGCACCGCAAAGTCCCGGGAGTACGGATTGCAGACGTGCCAAGAGCTTTCGAGGAAAGCAGCGCAGAGAAACATTCTCAGCACGCTTCCAAGGAGTACAATTTCTTCATCACAAAAGGTGCATCATGTTCGGGACACATAATTTAGAGATTTTTCTCTTCGCCGGGATCGCACTCAACCTGATCCCCGGGCAGGACACGCTGTACATTCTCGGCCGCAGCATTGCGCAGGGGCGAGTGGCCGGCATAGTGTCTGTGATCGGCGTCGGTTCCGGTTGCGTTATCCACATCCTTGCCGCGACCATCGGACTCTATTCTCTGCTGGCGCTCTCACCGTTCACGTTCACGGCGATCTGTCTCGCGGGAGGAATCTACCTGATCTACCTGGGCATCATGACCGTCGTTGGCAGGAAGAAGGCTGTGCCAGCCTTCACATTTGGAAATACGCCCGAATCAAAATGGCAGATCTACCGGCAGGGGGTACTTACGAATCTCTTAAACCCGAAAGTGGCACTCTTCTTCCTTGCATTCCTTCCGCAGTTCATCGATCCCGTATCGAACCTTGGATGGCTCTCCTTTCTCTTTCTCGGGCTCATCTTTCTCTGCACCGGGACAATATGGTGCCTGTTTGTTGCTGTCAGTGCATCGGCCATCGCAGATACATTTCGGGACAATCCAAAAATCCAGAGGGGTTTTGATTATTTTACCTGCATCCTGTTCATTGGACTAGGAATCGGTGTATTGATTGGGCGTATCTGAACTGATCTTTCATGATCTCGCTATCCCATGAGCTGCTATGCAATCGTGGGCCGGTGATCGCATGCCGTTTGGCAATAGCCGGTACATGAAGGACACCGGAACTTGCGGTTAACGGAGATTTTGGGGGAGAGATCGGTATCGACTGAACATTAACAAAAAGGAAAGTCGGGCGGGAAAATGGCAGATACATAGCGTTAAAAATATTGTAGCGTAATATTCACAAAAGTTCTCGGGCCTGATCCAGATGACAAAGATAAGGCGGGTCCCTTACCAATCTGCCATTCAGCAGAACCCTGGCACTTTTTGCCTGAAAGCAGAGGGGGATGAAATCGTATGCAGTCGTGTAAAATAACAAGTTGTGTCCTGGTAATCTGCTTAATCCTTACCGGATTTTTTTTCCTGGCAGGATGCACACAAAAGGGACCAGATGCCGGCGTGGTGAAAACTGATTCCGGTGTTGTGAAGACAGACGCCGGCTCGGTTTCAGGGTTACCGCAGGGCGGACTCCGGGTTTACACCGGCATCCCGTTCGCAGCTCCCCCGACCGGCGAGTTTCGGTGGAAACCGCCTGCGCCGGTCAAACCCTGGGACGGCGTGAAGGAAACGAAGATATATTCACCGGCCTGCCCCCAACCGACTGCTGCTGATCCTTCCCTGAAAATGAGCGAGGACTGCCTGTATCTCAATGTCTGGACACCTGCAAAGAATGCCGACGAGAAACTGCCGGTCATGGTCTTTTTCTATGGCGGGGCATTCGGAAAGATTGCCGGCTCCATACCGCTGTATAACGGCACAGCCCTTGCAGAGAAGGGAGTAATTGTCGTTACGACCAATTACCGGGTTGGGGCTCTTGGGTTCCTTGCCCATCCCCAGCTCGATAACGAGTCCCCGTATAATGTATCAGGCAATTACGGGCTCCTTGACCAGATTGCCGCCATGCAGTGGGTCCAGCGGAATATCGGGCAGTTCGGCGGCGACCCGTCCCGGGTGACTATCTTCGGGCAATCAGCAGGCGGGGAGAGTGTCCTCATCCACCTGGTCAGCCCGCAGAGCAAAGGGCTGTACCAGCAGGCAATTGTCGAGAGCGGTACGTTCTGGACGAAGGGGGCGGAGATTGATGCCCTCAATTCCAAAGCCGATGCAGAGCAGCTCGGTGAAACGTACGCACAAAGCCTCGGATATTCCGGTCCGGATGCTATTCCGCAGATGCGGAAGCTGAGTTACCAGGATCTCACCAATGCCACACCTTGGCCGGCATCCCCGTTCCAGATGGTAAACTCCCGGCATTTCGAGCCAACGATTGACGGCTGGCTCATCCCCGATTCCCCGGACACCCTTTTCCGTCTCCACCGTGAGAACCCGGTCCCCCTCATCATCGGGACCAATGCCGATGACGGGACTACACTTGCCGCCGATGCAAACATGACCGCTCCGGAATATAGAATATTTATCCAGAACCGGTTCGGCAAGGGTGCAGATTCTGTTCTCCTAAAATATCCAGCCAATTCGACTACTGATGTCCAGCTCCGGCTTGAGCGAATCATGACGGATTATGACTTCACTGATGCTGCGAAGTTTGTTGCGGGTTCAATGGCAGACCTGAACCAGAGCACCTACCGGTACCAGTATTCCTATGTCCTGCCCGGGCAACCCTATGGGGCATTCCACGGGAGCGAGACTATATTATTATTCAAAGTCCCGATTCCTCCGGACCCGGTGAATGAGGCAGTCTCAGATAACCTGATCGATCTCTGGACCCGGTTTGCAAAGACGGGAGATCCCAACGGCGGGATGAATGTTACGTGGCCGAAGTACACCCGTGACGGAGGCAGGTATCTTGATATCGGGGTTGTCCCCCTCGTGAAAAGCGAGTAAGAATTCGCACTTTTTTTCCGGTAAGAAACAATACGCGGACCGGGTCTGGCTGATACCGGCGTTTTTGTGGCCCGGTGAAATTCACGATATTGCCTTTTGGAACGGTACCAGAATGGGCTCAGCTAATCCGGAACCGGAAGGCTGACCCCACCCGTCCCCGTTGGAACGCAGGGACTGGCCGGTCTTTTCAAGAGGAGATCCCCGTGGGCCGGGTGTAGCTCCCTGCCGGTCCAGGGGATGGAAGCAAGGCTGGACTTATGTGATCGCAGAAGGAGGCGAGACTCACGCAAGAGCAAAGGGATATGCGAGGAATGGACGAGTGTGTGTCCAGCGGAAAGGCGGGGGAACGGTGAAGAGATTTGGAACCCCCCCATAAGGTTTTTTTTAGTAATGAACTGGACCGGGGAACGGAACAAATGATCAAGCTACAATCATGATCCGGACGGATGGGAACTTCCTTCTGCCGGCCGCAGGAGTCCCTTCTGCAGAATATCGTTAACCAGGGTCTTCAGACTTTCATAATAATCCCGGATTGCAGAATACGGCGCGGTTATGGGTTGGGGAACCGGAACGAAGACGTCGGGTGTTATCCGGGTCAGTATTGCCGTTGGCGATTGTGTAACTGATCCGGAAGGGAGGGAAGTTATTGTGGTTCCGGTATCCGCCGGAAGGGTTGGCGGTTTTGTCCCGGTTTCGTGAGGTCCTGCGGTCTGGTAGCATTTATCTCCGGAAAAATAAGGATAGCCTTTCGGACAGCAGTGGCCAGCACTTGTCGTATATTTCTGGAATCCTTTTTCGCACTCATTACAGGTCCTGTCATAGTAAAACGAGTGGTCCCCCGGACAGCACTTACCGGATGCCTCATCGTAACTGCTCCCTTTCTGGCACTTCCAGCATTTTCCATCAAAATAATACGGGAAACCGTTCTGGCAGCAATGGCCGCCACTTGTGTCGTATGTGGAATATCCCTGGGCGCACTGGTAGCACCGGCCATTATAGTAATACGGCGTATCTTTCGGGCAACATGTGCCGGATGCTTCATCGAAACTGCTTCCTTTCTGGCACTTCCAGCATTGTCCATCAAAATAATACGGGAAACCGTTCTGGCAGCAATGGCCGCCGCTTGTGTCGTATTTTGCATAGCCCTGAGAGCACTGGTAACACCGGCCGTTGTAATAATTCGGGTAATCAGAAGGACAGCACATGCCGGATGCTTTATCGTAGACACTTCCCTGCTGGCATCGCCAGCATTGCCCATTAAAATAATACGGGTATCCTGCCGGGCAGCAATGTCCTGCACTCGTCCCGAATTTGTAATAGCCCTGCGAACACTGGTAACACTGGCCGTTATAATAAAACGGGTAACCATCCGGGCAGCACTGTCCCCCGCTAGAATCATATTTGGAATAACCTGAGGAACACGAATGGCACTGGCCGTTATAGAAGAACGGGTAACCGTCCGGGCAGCACTGTCCGCCGCTTGTCGTGTAGATGTGATATCCCGCATTGCACGAAGGGCCGCTCACGTAATAATAATCTGATCCTCCCCCGGATGTCCCGCCACCTCCGCCTTCATCAGGGCAGGGTGCACCGTTGGTCAGCATGACACAGTGCCCCGGCCCGACCGGAGGAACATCCAGATCGGCAGATACGGGAAGAATACTACAAAAGATCAGGAAGACAAGTCCCATGATAACTAATATCCGGATTTCCAGTCTATGGAAAGTATTCCGGTTCATTTTCTAAAACCCCAATCGGGCGATATGTGTTAATTCGATTTTTGATACATAAAGGTATGGACACAGGGTCTTGGGACGGATCCCACACAATAGGGAGAGCCATAATGGAAAGTCCCTTCAGAACAAAGGGGTGAGAGGGGCTGGCCGGTCTCGTGTGACGGGGCACTCGGGACCGGTGATCGCATGCCGTTTGAAAATTGCCCGGAACAGGAACGGGCGGACTGGCACGAACCGGACCTTTTGGGAGAGTGAGCGGTCCCGTAATTGGTGGGGGATGACTGGAGCTTATATCACCTTCTGGTCGGGGAGATCATCAGCGACGTAGTAGCAGAACATTAACAGTCCGAGCCCAGCTAGGGGGATACCTTGCCGGATAGAGAAAAAGAAATTATTTATTGGTATAACAGGATTACTGAAGATATGAAGTCATTTCAGCGTTCCATTCTCCTTTTCGCAGTCCTGATTTTGACCCTGTTCGTAGCAGGATGTACGAGCAGTGCCCCACAGACTGTCCCGCTCACGACAACTCAAGTTCCGACGACTCCCGCTTCACCCGGGAATGCTCTGGCATCCATGACTGAATATCCCAATATTATCGGGGTTTGGATATCCGATGATGAGGCCGGGTATTACCTGAATACCACGATCCAGCCGGTCACTATCGGTAAGAATACTTGGATCTTTACCTCGCAGCACGGCCATATCGCCGAGGGGTACAAGGTTTTCAAACAACCGGATGGCAGCTTCGCAAACCAGACCCTGGTTGGTATTTTTGATCCTGACGGTAAGTCTGTCTACATGATCGATCAGCCGGGTGGATGGGCAAAAGGGACGATTGTTGGCCCGGATACCATGTTCCTTGTGCTCACTCATACCGGGGGCAAGGATACGGGCGGAAATGCATTTGCAATGACTATGACGTTTCACCGTCAGAAATCACAATAATTTTTTTTGTATCCGCATTTGCCCATTACGAACCGTGCTTCCTGATCAGAAGGCCCGGGCCCCACTCTGTCCCCTCAGAAACCGGGGGATGGCCAGGTCTCCGCGTAACGGTCCAGCCTTGAGCCGGTGATCGCATACTGTTTGACAATTGCCCGGAACATGAACGGGCACCGGGACGGGCACTAATTGGTTTGTGGAGACCGGGAAAATAAAAATAAATAATACTGCTTATGCCACAGGGCTTTAAAAATTGCGGCAGTAAAGCCAGTCCCGTTTTTTAATCAGGCCGCGGGGGCGGGGACCACGAAGAATGTAGCGTACCCGTTACCTATGTTCCTCGTCACGTGGCCCTTGCCCGAAGTATCCTCCAGCAGGACGAGGTCCCCCGGTCCCAACCGCCTGACCGTGCCATCGGTCGTCTCCATTTCCACTGCGCCCGACATAAGGGCCAGGAACTGCCGGGTGGGACAAGGGTGCCAGTCGCCGATCCAGCCGGGCTGAAATGAATAGAAGCGATACTTCGACGCGGGTTTGTCCACGGAGATGTGGAACGGGGGAGCGGGGGGCGCTCCCGTCGCGAGATTCTGTTCGACCGTTACGGTATCAAAGTGCGAACCACCCTGTGCGTCTGCATATAATCGGTGATACGTCACACTGGTGAGACTGGGCGAGAATTTTTGAGCCATGGTTTGTGTTTCTCCGTATGATATGCGGGATGAGATGCTTCCCGAAGAGAGAATAAACAGAACGATGAGGGATAAAGGTTACGAAACGGCTTAGAGTTTTATGAAATACGCAATTTTTTTACAACATCATACTAAATCGGCTTGTCAATGGAAAATTGCACCGGGCCTTTCCCTTCTCTCCCGCAAAAAACCCGGGGGGCTCTACTTAGGCATAGTACGGGACGGGGCTCCATGGAAGAAGATCGCGAAGGGGACGGGTGTGGACAGAAAACCAGGACATTCAGAACCATACAGGATTTTCTCAGCAGAGTTAATTATCGGAAAGAGAAGAGATCTGTGAGATCGTAATATGAAAAAGTCACTTCCCATTATTCTGGCCGGTCTTGTTTGTGTCATGGTGATCGCTGCCGGTTGCACAAGCTCTTCCGGTACGGTACCTGCAACAACACCCACTGCCAAGACCGTTACCCCGATGCCATCTGCCCCAACAGCTGCACGAACAACCGCGACTGCATCTACGGCAACGCCCTGGTCCGGAACCTGGGCTACGACATATAATTTCGGGGAAGCCGGACTCTTCGTCGAGGTTTTTTCAATTACCCAGACGGGTTCTTCTGTGACCGGGACCTATAGCAGCGGCGACGAATGCGAAGGCACGGTCAACAATACCGCAGACAAATCCATTTTTACCGGCAACTGCTACGGCACAATCAACGGTACCGCAGATGGAAACAAGCTTACCGGTATCTGGTCCGACACTGACAATACCGGGACATATACGGGATGGTTCACATTTGAGCTGTCAGAGAATGGAAGATCGTTCCACGGCCATTGGGTTGACGCAGTTGATGGTGTCGGGGCCTTGAAAAATACTACCCAGTTCTGGAATGGTGTAAGAGTATAATCCCGGGGGAACATTCCGGGATCAGATATTCCCCCATTTACTACTGTTTTCCCGATCAGGGTTTCTTTCGCAGGTACCGGAAGCCCGGCCCCCACCCCTCCCGCTGAAACCCGGGGGCTGGCCAATCTCACGTAACGGCCCAGCCTTGAACCGGTCATCACATGCCGTTTGACAAATGCCCGGAACATGAACGGGCACCGGACCGGGCACTTACCGGAGATTGTAGGGGTAGGGAGGCTCGATACACACGATCGGGAAGAAGAGAGATGATCATTAAAGATCACGACCACAAAATACTTGGCGCCTTGAATGTCACGCATCTTATCAAAGGTTCAGGTTTTTTTCATGAACAAATCCTCTTCGGGATGCAGACAGCCGCATCCCCATACACTGAAACAACTTGGCTGGACTGACGAATTCTCCCAGGCTTTCTCGAAATATTCCGGCCCTTATATTCCCGGGCGAGTGGCCTGCCGGCAAAAAACAGTATGGGAAGTATTCATCGATAACGGATCAGTTATAGCCGGGATCTCCGGGGCTTTGCGACGTCTCGATCGCTTTCCCGCAGTTGGCGATTTTGTCGTGCTGCTCCACCAGCCCGAGGCCGGCTCCTCAACGATCGTTGACATACTCCCACAGAAGACCGTGTTCACGCGGGGTGCATCAGGGAGGGAAGGAACCGACCAGGTCATTGCGGCGAACATTGATACGGTTTTTATTGTAACTGCAGCCGGTCATGACCTCAACGCCCGCAGGATCGAGCGGTACCTTGCCATCGCCCATGCATCCGGTGCACGGCCGGTGATCGTGATCAACAAATCCGATCTTGCGGACGACCCTGCATTGCTTACGGAGGATATTATTCCGGTCGCATCCGGTATTCCGGTTATTCCTGTCAGTGCAATCGGTGGTGAGGGGATCGATAAGCTTGAACCCTATCTTGCACCGGGCTCAACGATTGTCCTCATCGGCTCCTCGGGTGTCGGCAAATCGACGCTGATCAACCGGCTGCTCGACCAGCCAATGCAGGAGACAAGCGGCATCCGGGAGAATGACGGGAAAGGTCGGCATACAACGACCGTCCGCCAGCTCTTCATCTTAAAGGGCGGGGCACTTATGATCGACAACCCCGGGTTGCGGGAAGTTGGCATCGGCACGGCTTCTGCCGGCATTGCCGAAACATTTTCAGATATTCTCGAACTGGCTGAAGGCTGCCGGTTCTCGGACTGCCGGCACGAGCAGGAGCCGGGCTGTGCTGTGCGGGAGGCCGCAAGCAAGGGGATCCTCCCTGCATCCCGGCTTGAGAATTATCACCGGCTTATGCGGGAGCTTGCATTCGAACAGGAAAAATCAGAGATAGGACTTGTCCGGATCGAGAGAAAACGGTGGAAGGCGATAAAGATCCAGGCCCGGGATATTAAGAATGCAAAAAGCCGGTTCTGATGCCGGTGTTTTTAGGTTCGGAGAAATTTACTGAGGGGGGCTTTAGGAGCGGTACCGGAACAGGTTCAGTTCCTCCGGTACCGGAAGGCCGGCCCCCACCCGCCCCCTCCTAAACCCGGGGGCTGGCCGGTCTCTCCGCGTAACGGTCCAGCCTTGAACCGGTCATCGCATGCCGTTTGGCAATTGCCGGAATATCAGAACCGGTTAAGAGTTGTGCGAGAAATGCTTTTTCATTGAACCTCCAATAATAGTTCCGGAGGGATATAATGTCCGATAAAAAACAATCACAATCCTGTATACGATCCGGAATTCTCCCTTGCGTGGGGATACTCTTTGTTGTACTGCTGAGTGCCGGATGTACCGGTGCATTTTTTGGCATACAGAATACCGTTCCGGGGACTGCGGTTTCGCCAGGTACTGCAACGAATCAGACCCCCAATAACAACACATTTGATCATCAGATAACGATGCAGGTTATTATGGTGGACGAAAATGCACATGCTGAATATGCAACGATCTGGCTTACTCCATCTGCACGCATTTACACACTTGGAAAAAATATTCCCGGCTACAAGACATATATCGGTTTAATGGAACAATCCAAAAAAGACGGCTCGCTCCTTACTTTTACGCTTGATACTAAAGATTCTTCGATAATTAAGAGTGTTGTTAAAGGCGTGCAACCAACCTCTTCTTCAAATGAAGAGAAGGCAGTGCAAGTAACGCAACCAGCATTGTAGTAAATCAAGCAAATCAGATAACAATGAAGGTTATCAGTTTATGAAAAAAATCATTATCAATTTTCTTTTTTAGAGATTTCAAAAAAAATGAAAAAATGCTCTGTGTCCTATCCAGAAATAATTTCACAAAACTATCAATACCCCTTGTGAGGAGATTAACTAAAAAAAGATCCAGGGGATCATCTGTCAGCTGGAGAGGGGGAAACATCCGGAAGAGAGCGCGGGATTTATGAAAGTCCCGCGGAGTGGAGGGGCGTGTTTTCGGTGGGGGGGTGCTGGGTAAGCGAAGGGGAGGGGCTCAGCTCCACCGGTACCGGAAGGCCCGGGCCCCACTCTGTCCCCTCATAAAACCCGGGGGCTGGCCGGCTCCCGCGTAACGGACCCAGCCCTGAGCCGGTCATCGCATGCCGTTTGACAATTGCCCGGTCCATGAACGGGCACCGGGACACGGGCAGTTACCGGAGATTTTGGGAAAGTGAGCGGTACCAGAATGGGGCCAGCTAATCCGGAACGAGTCGGGTGCCATGCAGGGCATTTTTGAATTTGCAACAAATTTTTTACAGGATCTGAACAAACAGATACTGTGATTATTTCGATTGATAAATCGAGACGATTATTCGAAACGATTATTCCAAAACTGTTTAACGGGAAACTTATTTTCATTCTGATTCTTATTCTGGCAATTGTCGGAACATCGCCCGTAAGCGCAGCAGCAATCGACGGTGTTATCGGGTTCCGGTGGAACACATCAGATCCGTCCCCCCGGTTGTATCAGATAGATTCAGACGGGGCGGTAATTCCTAATGCGTCCGGGGACTGGTTCAACACTCACCCGCCGTGGAGTGGCATGAAAACGGTTGTGGTAAATGCAACCAACACTACACCGGTTCTCTACGGCACAAACAATCGTGGTGACGGATTAGATTTAACCGGCACATACGGGGATGTGATGGTAGAGATCCCGCTATTTTATACGTGCAGTACCTATGCCAATGGGAATTTCTCTTACTGGATTTCCCCCACGGCACAAGAAGCACTCCATTATACCGTTGCACCGATGTTCAACCAACGGGGTACCGGAACCGAAGCGGGAACAGCAGCGGCATACTATTACGTGGGCAGATACGATGCGAATCTGGTTGGCAGTAAATTACAAAGTGCAACCGACAAATTGCCCGATGTCTCGATGACTATCGCTTCCGCACGAACGTATGCTGAAAACAAAGGTGCCGGGTGGGGTATAACCAACGTCTGGACGTTATCAGCGTTACGACAACTGTTCTATACCGAAATGGTTACCTTAGACAGTCAGACCGCATGGACAGGATCGAGAGGAATTGTCGATACGGGTGGCTCCAACCCTTCAAAAAGTGGAGCGGATAGCATCGATGCAGCAATCTACACAATTAATGCCACGGGTAACGGGACGGGTCTCTATGGTAACACCCCGGTATCCTACAGAGGTATTGAAAACCTGTGGGGTAATGTCTGGCAGTTCCAGGACGGGTTTACCGCAACAACAACCGGTTCTAATGTAATTAATGCAACGGGATTGGGACTAACCGGTCAGGCAACAACATTTGCCATTCCCTTGGGGGTAAACGACAACCAATCTGTCGGAGCACTTCCCCCAGAAG
>Ga0265296_1000369_pt1 | contig 73665 bp, 64 predicted proteins | sample MunlanPumphouse1_FD_189073 | JGI IMG/M metagenome (GOLD analysis project Ga0265296, IMG submission 189073) | Groundwater microbial communities from a municipal landfill in Southern Ontario, Canada - Pumphouse #1 | ecosystem: Environmental > Aquatic > Deep subsurface > Groundwater | place...
GGCGACGAATATGATGTCGTGGTGATCGGGTCGGGCGCGGGCGGGGCGGTGGCGGCGCATAATATCGCGGCGCAGGGTTATAAGGTGCTGATCGTCGAGGCGGGGCCGTTTTTTCCGTCGCACAAGATCCACCACCACGAACTCGACATGATCGCAAGCCTGTACAAGCATGGTGCGCTCCAGACCTCGACCAACCGCGATTTCGTGGTGTTCCAGGGGCGCTGTGTTGGCGGATCGTCGACGATCAACAACGGCATCTGCCTGCGCGTCAACGAGGCGGGGCGGACGCACCCCGACGCGCGGGATGTACTGGCGAAATGGGCCAGCATCGGGGCGCCGATCGACGCCGCGGCCTTTCATGCAAGTTACGACGCGGTGCAGGCGAAGCTGGGCATCGCGCCAATCGAACCGCGCAGCGGGCGGCACAATGGGCCGCATCTGATCGAGGGGTGGAAAGTTTATGCCGCGGCGTCGGGCAAGCCGCGCGATGCGCGTGCGATCACCGACTGGTTTACCAAGAATTTCGGGCCGCCAAACACCCCCAACGCCTGTGCCTATTGCGGTTACTGCAATTCGGGCTGTCCCTATGGCCGCCGCATGGGGGTGGCGCAGACCTATCTGCCCGCGGCGTGCCGCGATTTTGGTGCGCGTATCTTGCCCGATACCAAGGCCGAGCGGATCGTCTGGCAAACCGCCTATGACGGGCGGCGTGAGGCGGAGGCGGTGGTGCTGGTGCTGCCCGGCGGGGCGCGGGCGATGGTGCGGGCGCGGGTTGGGGTGGTGGTTGCGGGCGGCACGATCGCCTCGTCCAAGCTGCTCGACCGCAGCGACATATCGGGGACGGGATACCAGGTGTCGCTCAACGTCGCCTCTCCGGTCGTCGCGCTGATGCCCGACGGGGTCGGCGGCGATGCGTGGGACGAGGACCAGATGTCGAGCTATGTCGACGTCGGCGACTATCTGCTCGAAAGCCATTTCCAGCCGCCGATGTCGATGGCGTCGCTGATGCCCGGATGGTTCGCTGACCATGCGAACCGGATGAAGAATTTCGGGCGGGTGCATTCGGCGGGCATCCTGTTTCCCGCCGACCGGCGCGGGCGGGTGGTGAACGACAAGTTGCAGTTCCAGCTGGATGCCACCGACGACCTGCCGGTGCTGCGCGATGCGATGGCGACGTTGACCAAGGTGCATTTCGCGGCGGGGGCGATCGAATGTTATCCGGCGCTGGCGCGCGGGCAGGTGGTGACGCGGGGCATGGACGTCGATGGCTTTTTCGCGGCCGCGATCCGCGAACAGGATGATGTGACGCTGTCGAGCAGCCACCCGCATGGCGGCAATGCGATCAATGAGGATCCTTCGCACGGGATCGTCGACCTCGACTGCCGGGTGCATGGGACGACCAACGTGCTGGTCACCGACGCGAGCGTTTTTCCCAGCTGTATTCGGGTGAACGCGCAATGGACGACGATGGCGATGGCGCATTATGCGACGGGGCGGGGGGATCCGTTCGGGTGAGGCGTTTCAATCCTCCCTGTCGCGTAGCGATGGGGAGGTGGCAGCGCGAAGCGCTGACGGAGGGGCCATGGCACTACCGTCGCTGCCCCTCCACCACTTGCTTCGCAAGCGGTCCCCCTCCCCATCGCTGCGCGACAGGGAGGAACATTCCCTTGCCCATCGTTCGCGGCTATGGCGCCGCCATGACCTTCACCGTTGCCGCTCTCTATCGTTTCGCGCCATTCGACGATCCCGCCGCGCTGCGCCAGCCGCTGATCGACCTGTGCGCGGCGCAGGGGGTGAAGGGGACAGTGCTACTGGCGCGCGAGGGGGTTAACGGAACGATCGCGGGGAGCGATGATGGCGTTGCCGCGGTGATCACGCATATCCGCGCGCTGCCCGGTTGCGCCGCGCTCGACGTCAAATATTCGGCCGCGGCGGCGATGCCATTTCAGAGGCTGAAGGTGCGGCTGAAGAAGGAAATCGTGACGCTGAAGGTCGCGGGGCTCGACCCGGCGCGCGACGCGGCGCCCTATGTCGACCCCGCCGACTGGAACGCGCTGGTCGACGATCCGGACACGGTGCTGATCGACACGCGCAACGGGTTCGAGGTCGGTTATGGCAGTTTCGCGGGCGCGGTCGATCCATCGACGAAAAGCTTCGGCGAATTCCCCGACTGGTGGCGCGCCAATGCCGAGCGGTTTGCGGGCAAGCGGGTGGCGATGTTCTGTACCGGGGGGATTCGCTGCGAAAAGTCGACCGCGTTCCTGCGCCACGAAGGGGTCGAGGATGTCGTGCATCTGAAGGGCGGGATTTTGGCGTATCTGGAGCAGGTTCCGGCGGAAGCGAGCCGCTGGCATGGGAGCTGTTTTGTGTTCGACGAGCGGGTGAGCGTCGGGCATGGGCTGGTCGAGGTGGGCGAGAAGGAATAGGCTAACCGCCGCCCCCGCGCAGGCGGGGGCCGCAATCGGTTTACGCAGCACAGCATGAAAAGGCCGACAGCGGCCCCCGCCTGCGCGGGGGCGGCGGCTTTTTAGTCGTCAGCCCACCGTCAGCGTATAGGTTACCCGATAATCGCTGGCATCGCCGTCCAGCGTCCGGGTGAATGTCCCCGGCGTATCGCCCAGATCGATCGTCCCGATATTGTCGCTGCCGCCGATGTCGTCGAATTCGCGCAGTTGCAGGCTGACCGGCTGGTCGAACTCGAAGCTCTGGTTCACCGCCCAGCTTTCGCCCTTCTTGATCGAATAGATGTCGCTCTTGCCCTCGGGAAAGCGCTGGCCGGTGTTGAAGCGCAGGAACAGCTGGTCGGGTAGGCCGAGGCCGAGGCGGCCGGTCAGCTTGACGCAGTCGACGCGGACGTTGGTCAGGGTGAATTTGCGCGCCGCGGGGCGGGCGGCGGCGGCCGGTTCGGTCATCGCGATCATCGTTACGGGCGCCGTTGTCATGGGCGATGAGGCCGCACCGGGTTTTTTCAGCAACTGGCTGATCTTGTCGCCTGCCTCGCCCGCATATTTTCCCGCGGGAAATTCGGCGAGATAGGCGCTGAAACCGCGGATGTTGTTTTCGGCCATGGCGCCCTTCCACAGCAGCTCCTCGAGCCCGCTGCGGTCGCCCGATGGCTTGAGCGCGGCCGGCATAGCGCGGGGGACGAGATAGACCGGGGTGCCGGTGATGCTGGCGCTGACGAACGGCCGCTGGCTGCCGCCGGTTGCCGCGAGCACATCGTCGCGGATCAGCCCGCCGAGCAGTTGCACCGGCACTTCGGGCTGCGGCAGCCGTTTGGCGAGCGAGGTTGCGAAGGGCGAATTGCCCGTCGTGCCGTCGGCGGCGGTCTGGCCCGGCGCGGCGGCAAAGATGACAAGCACATCGTCGGCCTCGACCCCCGCCAGCCCATTGACCACCGCGCGCGTGCCCGATCGCCACGAGCGGCCGAACGGATTGTTGCGGCATGAATCGAGCACCACCATGCGAATCTGCGCCCCCGACACCGATTCCATCAGCCGGTCGAGGTTGATCGCCTCATAGGGCAGGTCGAGGTCGGATTTCAGCTGCGCGTCGGTGGGGATGAGCCAGTTCTTGCCCTGCGCCTCGATCCCGTGGCCAGCGAAATAGACCATCGCGACGTCGGCGCCGTCGGCCTTGGCGCGGAAATCGCGCATCGCTTTCTGGAAATCATTGACCGACAGGTCGGCGGCGATCGTCACGTCATCGAAGCCCGCCTGCCGCGCCGAGGCGGCGATGATCCTGATGTCGTTGACCGGATTGGCGAGGCGGCTGGTGTTGGCATAGTCGCTGTTGCCGATGACCAGCGCGACCTTGCGCGCTTCGGCCGCGGTCGGCGCGAACAGGGCCAGCGCGGTGAGGGTGATCAGCCAGAATCGCATCATCTCGCAAACCTCTCTGTGTCAGGCCACCCGCGCCGCGCCATATTCATACCAGCCGAACGGGCGCGGAGTTTTGGGGATATAGGCGGCCGCCTGCCGGTCGACGGCAAAGCCTGCCTGTTCATAGGCGTCGGAAATCGGGCGGGTCAGGTGGCAGTTGCCGCCGATGCGCTTCCATATCGGCTCGATCCGCCGCTGCCATTTCGCGACCCCGGCATCGGGGGCGGCGCCATGTTCGAGGAACAGCGCGGTGCCGCCGGGTTTCAGCACGCGGCGGATTTCGGCGAGCACCGCGGCCTGATCGGCGACCGAGCAGAGGGTGAAGGTGGTGACGACGGTGTCGAAGCGCGCATCGTCGAACGGCATCGCTTCGCCGACGCCGCCCTGAATATCCGCCGCCATCCCCCGCGCCTGCGCCGCGGCGCGGCTCATCGCCAGCAGTTCGGGCGACGGGTCGAGGCCGGTGAAGCTGGTCACGCGGGCCGGATCATAAAACGCCATATTGATGCCGCCGCCGCAGCCGAGTTCGAGCACGTTGCCGCTGGCGTGCGGCACGACCTTGCTGCGCACCTTCATGATCTGCCCCTGCGAACAGGCGCATTTGATCAGCCGCGGCACCCCATGACGTTCCCACCAGCTTGCCATTTATCGGTCTCCCCCAGCGTAGCCTGCCGTTCGCCCGGCGACGATGGCAAGGACGTTGTCCTGAATGTCACCCAGTATGCGCTCGCCCCACCATCCCGCATAGCCGTTGAAAGGGGTGGCAAGGTGATAGCGCGTCCACAGCCGGATTTTTGTCCGCCCGTCGGCGAGCGGTATCAGGCGATAGCCGCCGGTGTCGATCCACAGATGGCGGCCGTGCGGTTTGATATGCCGATCGGTGCGTTCGTGGATCGACGGATCAGGAAACGCAAAGCGCCATTGCAGCAGCCGGTTTTCCTGCCAGTCGGTGACGATTTCCTGAAACCGGATGCCGTCCTGCCAATAGGCGTCGCGGACTGCGCCGCGACCCTCGCCCGACAAGCGGGCCGCCAGCGGCCGCGGCAGGCGGAGAAGATCCTGGCTGGCGTTCCAGCGGCCTTCATCGGGCGCGATTGCCGGAATGGCGAGAAGGCGCGGCCACACCACCGACGGCGGCGCATCGACGATGATTTCGCGAACCACGGTGCGCGTCTCACGCGGCGGCGCGACCTGCGGATCGATCAGCAAAGCGAGGAAGGGGATCAAAAGCAGGGCGTGAGCACGGAAGGTCGCCGGATCGACATGCTTGCGCGAACGGCGATACAGGTAAACCGGCCACAGGCCGATATATCCAAAGGCGATCCACACGGGCAGCGCCATCACCAGGCAAACCACGCCTTCGCGAAGGAAGATGGCGCCGATGAGCGTGGCGGCGAAGGCCAGCCACAGCGGGATGGCCAGAAAGGTGCCGCGCGACCAGTCGCGGCCGATGCTGCCGACCCAGGCGATGAAGGCGGTCAATGCAGCAGGCAGCACGACAATCAGCGCGTAGCCGATCGTGGCGCCCGAGCCCGCCGCGGCCAGGAAATAGACTCCAAGGGCCGCAGCAAGGGCGACGACAAGCGCTGTGACCAGCTTCCAGTTGTCGCGGCGCCGCAGCGTGGGGGCCGTTTCGGCCGGTTGGTGGTTCGTCGTCACGCGGGCTCCCTCTTGGCGTGCAGCCTGTCCCTTGCTAGCGCGGTTGGCAACACCCATCTGTGCGGGTCCGCACAGCCTTTGAAAGACCATCATGCCCAGCGTTCACCACACCAAGATGCTCATCCTCGGCTCCGGCCCCGCGGGTCTGTCGGCCGCCATTTATGCGGCGCGCGCCGGCATGATGCCGATCGTCGTGCAAGGGTTGCAACCCGGCGGCCAGCTGACGATCACCACCGACGTCGAAAACTATCCCGGCTTTGCCGAGGTGGTGCAGGGGCCGTGGCTGATGGAGCAGATGACCGCGCAGGCGATGCATGTCGGCACCAGCATGATCTGGGACACGATCGTCGACGTCGATTTGTCGCAGCGCCCGTTCAAGATCACCGGTGATGGCGGCGATGTCTATATGGCCGAAACCTTGGTGATCGCGACGGGTGCGCAGGCGAAATGGCTGGGCGTGGCGGGCGAGCAGGAGCTGGGCGGCAAGGGCGTGTCGGCGTGCGCGACGTGCGACGGGTTTTTCTATCGCGGCAAGAAGGTTGTCGTGATCGGCGGCGGCAACACCGCGGTCGAGGAAGCGCTGTACCTGACCAACCACAGCGACGATGTGACGCTGATCCACCGCCGCGACCATCTGCGCGCCGAAAAGATCCTGCAAGACCGGCTGCACGCCAATCCCAAGATCAAGGTTTTGTGGAACAAGAAGGTCGAGCGGTTCGTCGCGGGTGAGGGCGTTTCGGGGCTGGTCGGGGTCGATCTGATCGACACCGTCACGGGCGAGGCGAGTCATGAGCCGACCGATGGCGGTTTTGTGGCGATCGGCCACAGCCCGTCGACCGAGCTGTTCAAGGGCAAGCTGCCGCTGGATGCGGATGGGTATCTGGCGGTCACTCCGGGGACTTCGCTGACGTCGATTCCGGGGGTGTTCGCGGCGGGTGACGTGACCGACAAGGTGTACCGCCAAGCGGTGACTGCGGCGGGCATGGGCTGCATGGCGGCGCTGGATGCTGAGCGGTTTTTGGCCGAGGCGGAGTATAAGGCGCTGGTGCAGGCGTAAACGTGCGTCGCCCCCGCGAAGGCGGGGGCCGCTGTCGGTCTACGCATCGCCGCTGATCTGAACCTCTAGCGGCCCCCGCCTTGGCGGGGGCGACGACTATTTGAGCGCCGCCAATAGCTTCTGAAACAGCCACTCTCCGTCATCGCCAGCAAAACTGTGCGATGAACTGTCCAGCCGTTCAACCGGCACCGCGCCGGGATTGCAATTCTCAACAAACGCCTGCGCCGTGCGGTCGCCGGTGGCGACCAGGATCGTGGCGGGGCAGGGCAGGGTGGCGAGTGCTGCATTAAGGCGGGCGGGCAGGCTATCGGGAGCGGCGGGCGCAGTGGGGCGCCCTAGCGCGGATAGCCCGCGGGCCAGTTTTTTGACGTCGATTTCGCCCTTGAGCAGCCGGAGCAGGCTTTTGGGATCGGTCAGCCGCGACAGATAGCGCGCGCGGATCGCCGCGGCGGGGGGCAGCGCGGGTTCGTCGCTTTCCTGGCTGTCGTCGTTTTCATAAGTCCACGGATTGGCAAGGAGCAGCGCGTCGAGGGCGAGCGGCTGGTGGAGCAGCAGCGCGCTGGCGGCGTCGCAATTGCCGAAGGCGATGATGCGGGTGAGCTGCGGCGCGGCGTGGCGGAAGGCGGCGATTGCGGCGGCGATGTCGGGGGCGCTGCTGGTGTAGCCGCCATTTTCGCCCTCGCTGTCGCCGATGCCGCGGCGGTCAAAGCGGAGCACGGGGTGACCGGCTGCGGCGATGCGCTGCGCCAGCGTCGCCATGCCGCGATGCGCGCCGCTGCGGATTTCATTGCCGCCCGAGATGATGAGCAGGCCGGTGGTGCCGGGTGCTTCGTCGAGCGTTGCGGCCAGCATGGCGCCTTCGCAGGCGAAGGTCAGCTGATGCCGCATGTCGTGCTCCATGCGGATATGTCCGCCGCGATGGCGGCGGCCATCGCGGCGTCCTCGCCGGGTTCTGCGCGCAGCCATAGCGGGGTTCCGGTGATGGCGTCGGCGCCGCTGCCGAGAGAGACGGTGCGGGCCGGGGCGACCGGCTGGACTTCGGCGCCGCCGAGCTGCGTGATCATGGCCGGGGAGAGCCGGTTTCCGGCGAGGAGCAGCGGTGCGGTGGCGGCTTCGGTTTGCAGGCTGTCGAGCGATGAGGTCACGCCGCCTTCGCGGTCGGCCGCAACGCGGGCGCGCATCAGGGTGCGCAGGAGAGAGGCGCCGCCGACGGGGGCGAGGCGCCACCAGGCGGCGGCTTGCGCGGTGTGGTCGATCAGTGCGCCGCCGCGGAGCGAGGCGATGATGAGCGGGCCGTCGATCGTGGCAGCTGCGTCGGCGAGCGCGCTCTGCCAGCTGGCGAGATCGACCTGTTCGAGCGGGACGAGGCTTTCGTTCTGGCCGGGGAGGTCGGGGAGCAGGGTGGTGAAACGCTCGGCCGCCAGCGCGCGCATGGCGAGGACGAGGGTGCGGCGGGTGCGGTTGGCTTCCTCGAACAGCGGCGGGACGAACAGGACGGTCGCGCGCGGGGTGCCGGTGGGGGTGATGCGGAGGGTGTGTTCGGGGGTAGACACTGCGGAGCTGCTCAGCAACGCGAATTCAAACCCGTTTGTCCTGAGCTTGTCGAAGGACCGTCCTTTTGCCTTTCAACGTCTGAAAGAACAGGACGGCCCTTCGACAAGCTCAGGGCGAACGGAAAATAGGCGTAAGGCATGCCGTCAATCGGTCACTTTGCGCAGCGAGAACGCCAGCAAATTGCCGTAGCTTTCGAAGATTTCGCCGTCGATTTCGTCATCGTCGATGAGGATGCCGAGGCGATCCTCCATCTCGGTCAGCACCGTCGCGACCGCCATCGAATCGAATTCGGGGAGTGCGCCGAACAGGCCGCTGTCGGCGGTCAGCGCGGCGGCGCGGTCTTCGCCGAGGCCGAGGACGTCGGCGAGCAGGGCGCGGAGGGTGGCATCGACGGTATCGGGTGCGGTCACTTTTCTTTCCTCAGCAGCGAGCGGGCAAAGGCCTTTAATGTCGGACCCCATGCCGCGGGGCGCGACGGATTGAAAGCCTCGATCCGCCACAGCGGGTCGTGGCGGTTCATCCAGTCGCGCTTGTAGCCGTCGTTGCCGGTGCCGAAATCGACGCGCTTCACCTTGTCGATGTCGATGACATGGCGGAACAGCGCTGCGGAGAGCAAGGTGCCGGGGGAGGCTTTCAGGCTGTCCTCGACGTGCGCGAGCTTGTGGATGAAGGCGGTGCCGTCCTCGACGGTCCAGAACTGCGCGGCGACGGGGATGCCGTCGATGCGGGCGATGCCCATGCGCAGATTGCCGCGCGCGCCCTCGGCCTCGGCAAAGGCGCGGAGCAGCGCGGGGTGGCCTTCTTCGGGTTTCCAGCTGGCGGCATAAATTTGTTCATAGGCGGCCCAGCTGCCGTCATCGAATTCGGTGAGCAGCTGGATGTCGACGACGCCTTTTTTCGCCTTGCGCTGGACGGTGCTGCGCAGCGCCCCTGGGCGGCTGGCCCACCAGGCGTCGTGATCCATGTCGCCGAGGTTGAGCCAGTGGCGGTCGCCAGCGGGGGTGGCTTTGACCCACCAGCCGGCGGTGCGGAGCGCGGCGGTAAGGGCGTCGGGGTCGCTGACCGGATAGAGGGTAAAGCGCGCGGCAGAGCGGCGGAGATTGCGGAAGAGTGCCTGCAACGCGGCGCTGCGGTCGCCGTCGCCGGTGTAGAGCGGACGGATTGCGAAGCTGTACCAGTTGGTGAGGCCCGCGACGTCGCCCGGCTTATCGGTGCGTAGTGGCAGCCATGCAGTGACATCGCCCGCGCGGCCATGCGCGTCGATCCGGCCTTGTCCGGCAAAGCCATAAGCTTCGAGTAGGTCGAACCACGCTGCGCGGTCGAAGGGCGACGCGAAGCCCGCCGCGCGCGCTGTCGCGGGCAATCGCTGATCATTAGCGTGATGTTCACCGTTCCCTTGCATGGTGTCGCCCTCTATCACTTCACTCCTAACAGCCGATGACCAAAGCCGAAAAGCCAACTTCGCTACCGATCGACCATCTCGCCCTGCGCGGCGCGCCGGAGGCGGCTGCGCTGTTGGTCGGCGATGGCGTCATGACCTTTGCCGAATTGGACGCCGGGGTGGGGCGGCTGGCGGCGTGGTTGCGGGAGCAGGTCGGTGGGCAGGGCGAACGGGTCGCGAGTTGGAGCGCGAAGACGCGCCTCGCGTGCCTGATGCCGCTGGCGGCGGCGCGCGCGGGGCTGATCCATGTACCGGTGAACGCATTGCTCAAGGGGCCGCAGGTTGCGCATATTCTGGCGGACAGCGGCGCGAAGCTGCTGATCACCAACGGCGCGCGGGCGGAGATGCTGGGCGACGGGCGGCCCGATGATTGCGCGGTGCAGGATTTGACGGTCGCCGAGGCGGTGATCGATTCGGACGGGGACGGGCTGGCGCCATCGTCTGCCGAACCCGATGATCTGGCGGCGATCCTTTATACCAGCGGGTCGACCGGGCGGCCGAAGGGCGTAATGCTGAGCCACGCCAATTTATGGCTGGGAGCGGAAAGCGTCGCATCCTATCTGAAGCTGACGCCGGACGACCGGGTGCTGGCGGTGCTGCCGCTGAGCTTCGATTATGGGCAGAGCCAGCTGTTTTCGAGCTGGTATGCGGGCGCCGCGGTGGCGCCGCTCGATTATCTGACCCCGCGCGACGTCGTGAAGGCGGTGGCGCGGCACCGGGCGACGACGCTCGCGGGGGTGCCGCCTTTGTGGGTGCAACTGGTGGAGACTGAGTGGCCTGCTGAGGCGGCGGCGCATTTGCGGCGACTGACGAATAGCGGCGGGGCGCTGACGCCGTCGCTGATCGACGCGATGCGGGCGACGTTCCCGAACGCCGACGTCTACCCAATGTATGGGCTGACCGAGGCGTTTCGCTCGACCTATCTCGAACCGAAATATGTTGCCGATCATCCGACCTCGATGGGCCGCGCGATCCCGCATGCCGAGATATTGGTGTGCCGCGCCGACGGGACGATCACCGCGGATGAGGAGCCGGGCGAGCTGGTCCATTGCGGGCCGCTGGTCGCCAAGGGCTATTGGCAGGATGCGGAACGGACGGCGGAGCGGTTTCGGCCCGCGCCGCGCGTGTCGCGCTATGGCGGGATGGCGGTGTGGTCGGGCGACACGGTGCGCCGCGATGCCAATCACCTCCTCTATTTTGTCGGGCGCGACGATGCGATGATCAAGACTGCGGGCAACCGCGTCAGCCCGACCGAGGTCGAGGATGTCGCGGTGGCGTCGGGGCTTATTTACGAAGCCGTTGCGTTCGGAGTGCCCGATGCGCGGTTGGGCGCGGCGATCGTGCTGATCGTGCGCGGCAAGGGCGGGGTCGCCGACGAAGCGGGGCTGGCCGCCTATCTGCGCCAGAACCTGCCCAATTTTATGCAGCCGCAGGTGATCGAATGGCGCGACGCGCTGCCGCGAAATCCCAATGGTAAACTCGACCGGGTGGCGATTGCCGCCGATTGGGCGCAGAAGGTGGCGGCATGAAGCCGCACGGTCCGATCCCGCCGGGTTACGCCGCCGACGAAGACGGCATGCTGCTGATCGGCGGCGACCGGGTTGACGCGCTCGCCGATATGGCGGGCGATACGCCGCTGTTTGTCTATGACAGCGCGATGCTCACCGCGCGGGTGGCGCAATGGCGCGCCGCGATGCCGGCCGAAGTGCAGCTCCATTTTGCGATGAAGGCGAATCCTTATGCGCCGCTGCTGGCTTTCATGGCGCGTCTGGTCGACGGGTTCGACGTCGCGTCGGGCGGCGAGCTGAAGGCCGCGATCGCGAGCGGCATGCCGGCAGGCGACATCAGCTTTGCCGGCCCCGGCAAACGCGACCGCGAAATCGAAGCGACAATCAATGCGGGGGCAACACTCAATCTGGAATCGGCGGGCGAGGCGGCGCGGGCGCTGTCGATCGCCAGCCGCCTTGGCCTGACGCCGAGCCTTGCGGTGCGAGTCAATCCCGACTTCGATCTCAAAGGATCGGGGATGAAGATGGGCGGCGGCGCCAAGCCGTTCGGGGTCGATGCCGCCGAGGTTCCGGCGCTGGTGCGGCGGCTGATCGCGGAGGGCGCCGACTGGCAGGGTTTCCATATTTTCGCGGGATCGCAGGCGCTTGATGCCGCAGCGATCGCCGATACGCAGGCGCAGACGGTGGCGCTGGCGGCGCGGCTGGCGGAGGAAATCGGCGCGCCGCCGCCGCTGGTCAATCTGGGCGGGGGGATGGGCGTACCCTATTTTCCCGGCGATACCCCGGTCGATGCGGCGGCGGTCGGCGCGGCGCTGGGCGCGACGCTGGCCGGGCGCGGCGCGGTGTTGGCAGGCAGTCGCTTTGCCATGGAGCTGGGGCGCTGGCTGGTCGCCGAGGCGGGGGTTTATCTGACCCGCGTTGTCGACCGCAAGACCAGCCATGGCGAAACATTTCTGGTCACCGACGGCGGGCTTCATCACCAGCTCGCGGCGAGCGGCAATTTCGGGACGGTGATCCGCCGCAACTATCCGATTGCGGTCGCCCATGCCTTTGGCGACGCGCCGACCGAAACCGTTTCGGTCGTTGGTTGCCTGTGCACCCCGCTTGACCGGTTGGGCGATCAGGTCGCGTTGCCGCGCGCCGAGGTTGGCGATCTGATCGCGATCTTTCAGGCGGGGGCTTATGGCGCCAGTGCCAGCCCCGCCGCCTTTCTGGGCCAAGGACCGGCGCGCGAAATGCTGATCTGACCCGGCGAAACTTGTTCCTTAACGGGACAGTTCTGCCGATGTGCTAGTCAAACCTATCTCAATACTAACCCTATGTTCACCCTTTTCGCGCAAGGGTGGACGCTGACGCAATGACGGTTGCCGCGGGGATTTGGACCGCGGCGGCGGCCCGCGGCACGAAAGGTTGATTGATTATGGCTTCGTTCTCCTCGCTTCGCGTCGCGCGCGCTGCGCTCGTTTCCGGTATCGCGGCGACTGCGCTCTCCGGCTGCGCCAGCGGTGGCAGCAGCGCGCCGCAGCTGCCCAGCGCGAATTTCGTGCAGAATCAAGAGGGTCCGGGCGAGGAATATATCATCGGGCCGCTCGACGAACTGCAGATCTTCGTGTGGCGCAACCCCGAACTCGGCGGCAAGGTGCAGGTGCGCCCCGACGGGCGTATCACCACCCCGTTGATCACCGACATGCCCGCGGTCGGCAAGACCCCGACGATGTTGCAGCAGGACATCAAGCTGCAGCTCAGCCAATATATCACCGACCCGATCGTCAGCGTCATCGTGACGACGTTCAACAGCACCTTTTCGCAGCAGGTGCGCGTGGTCGGCGCGACCGAGAAACCGGCCTCGATTCCCTTCCGCGCCAACATGACCGTGCTTGATGCGATGATTGCAGTCGGCGGGCTGGGCGAATATGCGGCTGGAAACAAGGCACGACTCGTCCGTTTTGACAAGGGCAGCGGCAAGCAGCAGGAATTCGGCCTGCGGCTGAACGACCTGATCAAGCGCGGCGATATCAAGGCCAATGTGCGGTTGCAGCCCGGCGATGTCATCATCATCCCCGAAAGCATGTTCTGATCCCGACCGGCCGCCAATAGACCCATCTCCCAAGGATTGATCGCAACCGATGAACAGCCTTTACGACGAATTCCGGGTGGCGCTGCACAGCGTCTGGACGCGCCGGTGGCTCGTGCTGGCGGTGGCATGGGGCATCTGCATCCTCGGCTGGCTGGCGATCGCGTCGATCCCCAACCGCTATGATTCGCGCGCCCGGCTGCTCGTCGACGTCAACGAAATCCTGCCGGACGACCCGCAGGGCGGCGCTTATGGCGGCCGCCAGCAGATCGACCAGATCCGCGAGACGCTGACCAGCGCGCGCAACCTGGAAAAGGTCGCTGCGACGACAGGCCTGCTGCCCGCGGGCGCGGGCGAGCGCGAAAAGGCGAGCGCGGTCGCGATGCTGCAAAAAGACATCAAGGTCGTGCCGCAGCAGGACAATATCTTTGAAATCACCTCGAGCATCGGGGTTGGCAGCCTGTCCGACGCCGACAATGCCAAGCTGGCATCGGGGGTGCTCGACAGCCTGATCACCGTGTTCCGCGATGACCAGTTGCGCGGCGGTCGGATGAACGCGCGCGAGGGGCTGAAATTCCTCGATGCGCAGATCGCCGACCGCGAAAAGGCGCTGCGCGAAGTCGAAGCGCGGCGGGCGGCGTTCGAGGCGCAGAATATCGGGCTGATCCCCGGCGGCGCCGGATCGCCGGCACAGCGCGTCGAGGCGGCGCGCGCCGAACTCGGCCAGATCGATTCGCAGCTGGTGGCGGCGCAGGCGCAGCTTGCCGCGGCGAACGGCCAGCTTGCCTCGACCCCCGCGACGATCAACGTCCCCGGCATGGGCAGCGTCGGCGGCGGCGTCGCGCGGCAGCAACTGGCTGGCGCGCAGAATGAGCTTTCGTCGATGCGCGCGCGCGGTCTGACCGATGCGCACCCCGACGTGATCGCACTGAAAAGCCAGATCGGCTCGCTGAAAGCGATGGCCGACCGCGAAGGCGCGGGCGGCGGTGGCGGCGGCAATTCGCAGAACCCTGCCTATGCCTCGCTCGCCGCGATGCGCGCCGAGCGGCAGGCGACGGTGAGTGCGCTGAATGCGCGCAAGGCGCAGCTGAGCGGTGACATCGCACGCATTACGTCGCAGCAGATCCAGAACCCGGGCATCGCCGCCGAATATGACCGGATCAATGGCGAATATACCGCATTCAAGGCGCAATATGACAAATTGCTGGGCCAGCGCGAACAGGTAAGGATGCGCGGTGACGTGCAGACCGAAACCGACGCGATCAAGATCGAACTTCTCGATCCGCCGACCAAGCCGACCAGCCCCGCAGCGCCCAACCGGCCGCTGTTCCTGACCCTCGTCCTGCTGGCCGGGATCGGCGGCGGCGTCGGCGCGGCGTTCGGGCTTGGCCAGGTCCGCGCCAGCTATGCCACCGCGGCCAAGCTGGAGCGCGCGAGCGGATTGCCGGTGATCGGATCGATCACCGAAGTGGTGACGCCCGAACGCCATGTCGAACGGCGCAAGAAGCTGGTGTGGCTGGCAAGCGGCGGGGGCGCGCTCGTCGGGCTCTACGCCCTGTTGCTGGTCGCCGAATTCATCCAGCGCGGCATGGTTGCGTGACGGGGGACGATGACATGAACGACCAACGCAAAGTCAAGCGCCCGCCCTCGCTCCTCGAACGCGCGGCCGACATGTTCGGCCTTGATCCCGCCGCCAATGCGCCGACGATCGACGTGTCGAGCCTGCCGCCCGAAGCGCCCAAAAAGGCAAAGAAGGTCAAGGCCGAGCCGGTCGCCGAAGTGCTGCCGCCCGAAAGCGTCGAACCCGTCTTTGAGGCCGCACCCGCGGTCGAAACGGCACCGACGCCGAAGCCTTCGCCGCGCAAAGAGATTGCCAAGGCGGCCCCCGCGATCGTTCCGACGCGGCAGGGGACGATCGACCGCGAGCGGCTCGCGTCGCGCGGGATGCTCGTACCGGGTACCCCGGTCACCGGCATTTCTGAAGAATATCGCATCGTGAAGCGCGAGCTGATCCGCAATTTCGGCGGCGTCGGCAATCGCCCGATCCTGCCGCGCGGTCACCGCGTGCTGATCGCGTCGGCGAACCCGGGCGAGGGCAAGACATTTTCCGCGGTCAATCTGGCGCTCAGCCTGGCGGTCGAGGCCGACCATGACGTGCTGCTGATCGATGCCGACATCGCCAAACCGAGCGTGCTCGAAGCGCTCGGGCTGGAGGATGGTCCGGGGCTGATGGACGCGCTCGCCGATGCGCATCTGCCGCTGGGCGATTGCCTGATCCAGACCGACATTCCGGGTCTGAAGGTCATGCCCGCGGGAACCGGGCATATGCACGACACCGAATTGCTCGCTTCGGCGCGCACCGATGCGTTGCTCGCGCAGCTCGAGCAGGGCGTCCCCGGGCGCATCCTGATCATCGATTCGCCGCCGGTGCTGGCGGCGTCGCCCGCCGCGGTGCTGGCAGGGCATGTCGGCCAGACGATCATGGTCGTGCGCGCCGACGAAACTTTGGAATCCGCGCTGCGCGACGCGATCGGCCTGATGGGCGCGTGTCCGCATATCCAGCTGTTGCTCAACGGCGTGAAATATTCGCCGGGCGGCCGCCGTTTCGGCACCTATTACGGACAAGGAGGCGCGTGATGCGCACCACCACCACTTTGCGTCATATCGGCGTGCTCGCGGGCCTGCTGCTCGCCGGGACGGCGACGGGCGCGCAGGCGCAATTTTCGGGCGATCCCGGATCGGGCAGCGGCGATGCGTCGACAACTGGTGCGTCCAAGCCCGAACCGGGCCGCGCCGCCAAGCGCGCCGAAGGCCGCCGCGCGCAGCGGCAGGTCGATGTCAGCCCCTATCTGGAGGTTGGCCAGGTGCTGACTGCCGATCTGAAGAACGGCGGCGATGTCCTGACCTATACCAATGTTGCGGTCGGGGTGGATGCCGCGATCGTGACCACGCGCGCCGAACTGGCGGCGACGCTGCGTTATGAGCATCGTTTCGGGTGGAACGGCGGACAGGGCGATGCCCACACGATCAGCGGGCTCGCCCGCGGCCGGATCGAAGCCGCGCGCGGGCTGAACCTAGAGGGCGGCGCGCTCGCGACGCGCACCCGCGCCGACGGGCAGGGCGCCGACAGTGGGCTGTTCATCGGCAACGCCAGCAACGTCGCCAACCTCTATTCGATTTACGCCGGGCCGACCTTTGCGCGCCGCATCGGCGGGCTGGACGTCGGGGCAGGCTATCGCTTTGGCTATACCAAGGTCGACGTCGACACCCCCGCGATCTTGGCGCCCGGGTCGCAGCCGCAGGATATTTTCGACAGCTCGACCAACCATGTCGCATGGGCCAGCGTCGGCGCTCGGCCCGGCGATCTGCCCTTCGGGTGGCAGGTATCGGGTGGTTATGAACGCGAAGATGCGAGCCAGCTGGACCAAAGGTTCGAGGGCAAATATGCCCGTGCCGATGTGACGATGCCGATCGGTCCGACCGTCGCGCTGCTCGGCGGCGTGGGGTATGAAGACATCGAAATCGGTCAGCGCAATCCGGTCGTGGATGCGGGCGGCGTGCCGGTGCGCGATGCCAACGGTCGCTTCATCACCGACAAATCGACCCCGCGCCAGTTGTCGTTCGATACCGACGGGCTGATCTGGGACGCCGGGGTGATGTGGCAGCCGAGCCGCCGCACGTCCGCGACCGCGCGCGTCGGGCGCCGTTATGGCGACACCATCTATACCGGCAGTTTTTCCTATCGCGCCGATCATGCAACGACGGTTCAGGTCGGCGTTTATGACGGGCTGTCGAGCCTGGGCCGCGGGTTGTCGGGCGGGCTGGCGGCGCTGCCGACGCAGTTCGACCCGACGCGCAACCCGATCGGCGGGACGATCAACCCGTGCGTGTTCGGGCAGGAAGGCGGCGGATGCCTGAACAACCAGCTCGGCAACGCGACCTCGGCGCAATATCGCAGCCGCGGCGTACAAGCGACGATCGGTTCGCGCTTTGCCGGGTGGAATTACGGTGTCGGGATCGGATATGATCAGCGCAAGCTGCTGGCGCCGTTGCTGTCGCCGATCGCCAGCCTGAACGGGATCAAGGACGAGAATTATTATCTGTTCCTGTCGGCAGGGCGCCAGCTCGACGCCGATTCCGACCTCAGCCTGTCGGGCTACGTCAATTATTTCGACAATGGCGCGCCGGGGGCCAGCGATGTGCAGTCGGCGGGGCTGTCGGCATCCTATGCGCGGCGGTTCTGGCGGAGCCTCACCGGCACCGCGGCGGCCAGCCTCAACGCCTTTGATCAGGACGGCTTTAACAGCCAGCTTATTGGTTCAGCTTTGGTGGGACTGCGTTACAACTTCTGACGTATCGGACCCTTTGGGCAACAGGATTTTTGCGATGTACGATCAGTTCTATGGTTTCACCGGGCGTCCGTTCCAGCTGACGCCAGACCCGAATTTCTATTTCGAGAGCGGCACGCACCGTAAGGCGATGTCTTACCTCGGCTACGGTCTTGCGCAGGGTGAGGGCTTCATCGTCATCACCGGCGATGTCGGCGCGGGCAAGACGACGCTGGTCGGCCATCTGATGAACACGATCGATCCCAACCGCCTGACCGCGGTCAAGCTGGTGTCGACGCAGGTCGAGGGCGACGATCTGCTCCGCCTGGTCGCCGAGCAGTTCGGGATCGAGTGGGAAGGGCAGAGCAAGGCCGAATTGCTGCGCGCGATGGAGCAATATCTGCGCGAACAGGCGCGCGCCGGGAAACGCACGCTGCTGATCGTCGACGAGGGGCAGAATCTGGCCGTCTCGGCGCTCGAAGAATTGCGGATGCTGTCGAACTTTCAGCTCGGCGGCCATTCGCTGCTCCAGATTTTCCTGCTTGGCCAGCCCGAGTTTCGCCAGACCTTGTTCCATTCGCCGACGCTGGAGCAGCTGCGCCAGCGGGTGATCGCGACGCATCATCTCGATCCGATGGAGCCCGAGGAGGTCGAACCCTATATCCTGCACCGCCTGGGCAAGGTCGGCTGGACGGGCAACCCGAGCTTCAGCTCCGACGCGTTCGAGGAAATTTTCGACTACAGCGAGGGCGTGCCGCGCAAGCTGAACGTGCTGGTCAGCCGCTTGCTGCTGTACGGCGCGGTCGAGCAGATGACGCGGATCACGGCGCAGAATGTGCGCTCGGTCGTCGCCGAAATCGAGGCCGACCGCGGCATCGATGCATCGACGCTGGCGCCGTTGCCGGTCGAGGAGGTTGTGGCGGCGGCGGCCGCTACGGTTGCGCCGACGTCGGCGCCCTTTGCGGCCCCGGCCGCCGCCAACGAAACCGCGCTCGAATGGCCGCAGCGCGCTGTCGACGGGCGCCCGCCCTTTGCGGAGCCTGAGCAGGCGGTCATGCTGACCCCGCCCGACCCCAGCGCCGACGAGGTGCTGGCGCGCATGGCGGCAGCGGATGGCGATGCCCCGGCATCGCCCGCGATCGACCCCGAGCAACTGACAGCGCTAGAAGCGCAGATCGCTTCGCTGGAGGTGCGACTGGTCGAACAGGATGCCGCGCTGCGCCGCGTGCTCGACCTGCTGATCGAATGGGTCGAGCGCGATCCCGAGAATGCGCCGAACCCGGCGACGTCGCGGACCTGGGCGGCCTGACAGCGGACGCGAAATCGGCTATCAGGTCGATAAAGGTGAAAAAAGATGCAAAACGGCCTGTCGGTCGATGTCGAAGACTGGTTCCAGGTCGGCGCCTTTGAGCGCACGATCGACCGCGCCGACTGGCCGACGCTTGAGTGCCGGGTCGAGGCCAATTGCGACGCGGTGCTGCAGATTTTCGCCGATGCGGGGGCGAAGGGGACTTTCTTCACGCTGGGCTGGGTCGCCGAACGCTATCCGGCGCTGATCAAGCGGATTGTCGGTGCGGGGCATGAACTCGCGAGCCACGGCTATGATCACAAACGCGTGTTCAACATGACCGCCGACGAATTTGCCGCCGACCTCAAGCAGACGCAGGCGATCCTTGAGGATCTCGGCGGGGTCGCCGTGCGCGGTTATCGCGCGCCGAGCTTCTCGGTCGATACGCGCACGCCCTGGGCGCATGCGGTGCTCGCCGAGCAGGGCTATGCCTATTCGAGCAGCGTCGCGCCGGTGGTCCACGACCATTATGGCTGGCCGCAAAGCCCGCGCCATGCCTGGCGGCCGCTGCCGGATAGCGATTTGGTCGAATGGCCGGTGACGACGGCGCGCTTTGCCGGACGGACGCTGGCGGCGGGCGGCGGCGGCTTCATGCGGATGCTGCCTTATGGTTTCACGCGCTGGGCGATCGCGCGGATGAATGAAGAAGGCCACCCGGCGATCCTCTATTTCCACCCGTGGGAAATTGATCCGGGCCAGCCGCGTGTTGTCGATGCGCCGATCAAGTCGAAGATCCGCCATTACAGCGGCTTGTCAGCCATGGCTGGCAAGCTGAAGAAACTGCTCGCCGATTTTGAATGGACCCGCGCCGATGTGTTGCTCCCCGCGCAGCATGACCGCGCGCAGCCGTGGCGCGCGGCGGCGTGAATGGGCCGATCCGTCCGGTGAAGGATGGTTTTTCCGGCGCGCCGCTGTCCGACGCGGCGGCGTGGGACGCCTATGTCGCGGCACATCCGCAGACGACGCCCTTTCAAAGCCGCGCCTGGTGCGAGGCGATCACCAAAGCGACCGGGCATGTTTGCCATCTGGTGACGGCGCGCGATCCGGGCGGGGCGCTGACCGGGCTGTTGCCGCTCCACCATGTCCGCTCACCGCTGTTCGGGCAGGCGCTGGTCGGCAGCGGGTTTGCGGTCGATGGCGGCATCCTGGCTGATGATCCGGTGGTGGCGGCGACGCTGGCCGAGGGCGCCGCTGCCATGGCGAAATCGCTCGGCGTTCCGTCGGTCGAACTGCGCGGCGGTCCGCAGCCCGATGGCGAAGGCTGGCGGCGTGAGGAAGGTGTCTATGCCGGTTTTGCGCGCGACCTCGCCAGCGACGACGATGCCGAACTACTCGCGATCCCGCGCAAGCAGCGCGCAGAGGTGCGCAAGGTGCTGGAGAGCGGATTGACCGTCACCAGCGGGCGCGATGCGGCGGAGCGGCGCGACCATTATCGCACCTATGCGACCAGCGTCCGCAACCTGGGGACGCCGGTGTTTCCGAAAAAGCTGTTCGATGCGGTGCTCGATGCGTTCGGCGACGCCGCCGATATATTGACCGTGCGGCAGGATGGGCGTCCCGTCGCGAGCGTTCTCAGCCTGTATTGGCGCGGTACGGTGATGCCCTATTGGGGCGGGGGCATTGCCGATGCACGGCGGCTCCGCGCCAATGAACTCATGTATTTCGCGCTGATGCGCCATGCGCGGGCAAAGGGCTGCGCGCGGTTCGATTTCGGGCGGTCGAAGGTCGGCACGGGGCCGTTTAGCTACAAGAAAAATTGGGGCTTCGAGCCGCAGCCGCTGGTCTATGCGCGTTGGCTCGCGCCGGGCGAAACGCCGCGCGACACCAATCCGAACAGCGCCAGATATCGGCTGCAGGTCGATCTGTGGAAGAAGTTGCCGCTGTGGGCGGCGAACCGGATCGGGCCGCTGATCGCGCGCGGCCTTGGGTAAGACGCGGGTCATGCCCGAAATCCTGTTCCTTGTGCATCGCGCGCCTTGGCCCCCCGACCGCGGCGACCGGATCCGCAGCTGGCATATGTTCGAGGCGCTGGCGAAACTGGCGCCGGTGCATGTTGCCGCACTTGCCGACAATGAGCAGGATGCGGCCATCGCGCGCGACAAGATGGCACCGCTTTGCAAGAGTTTGGCGATCGAAGTGCGTAACGTGTCGCGCCCGGTGGCGCTGGCGCAGGCGGTGCTGCGCGGCGAGCCGGTGTCGAACCGGCTGTTCAAAAATGCTGCGCTCGCGCGCCATGTCGATGCGTTGATTCGCGGTGGGTTCATCACCCATATCGTCGGCTTTTCGGGCCAGATGGCACAATATCTTCCTGCCGATTTTGACGGCCCGGTATTGATGGATTTTGTCGATGTCGATTCGGCAAAGTTCGCGACCTATGCCGAGCAGGACCGGCGCCAGCCGCTGCACTGGGTGCATGCGCGCGAGGCGCGGGTGCTCGGCGCCTATGAGGCCGCGGTGGCGCGACAAGTCGAGGCCAGCCTCTTCGTCAGTGAGGCCGAGGCGGCGCTGTTCCGCCACCGTAGCGGGCTTGGGTCCGACAAGGTGCGTGCGGTCGAGAATGGCATCGACACGGCCCGGTTCGATCCGGCGCTGACCTTCGACGCGGTTGGCGCGGGTGAGGGGCCGCTGGCGGTGTTCACCGGCCAGATGGACTATCGCCCCAATATCGACGCGGTGCGCTGGTTCGCTGCCGACATACTGCCGCTGATCCGTCAGCGGCACCCGGCGGCGCGGTTCGCGATCGTCGGGCGCGCGCCGAGCGACGAGGTGCGCGCGCTGGCCAAGCTGCCGGGCGTGATCGTGACCGGCGAGGTGCCGGATGTGCGACCCTGGCTTGCCGCCGCCGATGCGGTGGTCGCGCCGCTGCTGCTGGCGCGCGGGGTGCAGAATAAATTGCTCGAGGCGATGGCGATGGCACGGCCGGTGGTGGCGAGTGCGGCGGCTGCCGAAGGGATCGATGCGACAGCAGGAGAGCACCTGCTCGTCGCCGACGATGCCGACAGCATGGCCGCCGCGGTGGGGTCGCTATTCGAGGATCGCGCCGCTGCTGCCGCGATGGGGCAGGCGGCGCGGGCGCGGATGATTGCGCGCTATGGCTGGGATGCGCGACTGGCGCCGCTGGGCGAGTTGCTGGGGCTGCGTGCATGACGTCGTGGCAACGCCATCTGGGCGCGCTCGCACTGCTCACGGCGGCGGTCCTCGTGATCTTCTGGCGCGATGCAGCCGATATGGCGGGCATCTGGTGGCACAGCTCGACCTTTACCCATTGCCTGTTGATGGTGCCGATGATCGGCTGGCTAGTGTCGCAGCGGATCGACCTGCTGCGCCCGCTGACCCCCAGCTTTTGGTGGCCCGCGCTGGTCTGGATGGCGGGGGCGGGACTGGTGTGGCTGGTCGGCGAGGCGGCGGGGGTCGGGCTGTTTCGGCAACTCGGGCTGGTGCTGATGTTGCAGGGCGCGGTCGGCGCGACGCTCGGCGAAAAGCTGGTGCGCGGCTTGCTGTTCCCGCTCGGTTATGCGCTGTTGCTGGTGCCGTTCGGCGAGGAACTGGTGCCGCTGCTCCAGACCTTTACCGCGCATATCAGCGTCATCCTGCTCCATTTGTCGGGCATTTCCGCCGAGATGGAGGGGGTGTTTATCACCACGCCCGCCGGGTTCTTCGAGGTCGCCGAGGAGTGTTCGGGGGTCAACTTCCTGATCGCGATGCTCGCCTATGCGGTGTTCGCGGCGCATCTGTGTTTCAAGAGCTGGACGCGGCGGATCGTCTTTGTCGCGCTCGCGCTCGCGACGACGATCCTCGCCAATGCGCTGCGCGCTTATGGCACGATGGTCGCCGCCGAAATCTGGGGGATCGAGGCGGCGGGCGGTATCGACCATGTCTTTTATGGCTGGATCTTTTTCGGGCTGGTGATCGGGATCGTAATGCTGGTGGCGCGGCGATGGTTCGACCGGCCTGCGAACGATGTCGCTGTCGACGTGACCGGGCTCGATGGCCCGTCGCGCTTTGCCGGGTCGGCTAAGGTGGTTTTGTCCGCGGCGCTGGCGATCCCGCTGGTCTTTGCCAGCTGGGCATGGCTGGTCGGCGGGCGCAGCGCCCCGCTGCCCGCAACGATGGCGGTCGAGGCGCCGCGCGGATGGAGCGACGCGCGCGCCGAGGGCATGGCGTGGACGCCGCGCTTCGACGGCGCCGATCAGCGTCTGCTGCGGCACTTTGTCGATGCCGAGGGACGCCGGGTGACCGTCGCGATCGGTGGCTATGAACGTCAGGCCGAGGGGCGAGAGGTCGTTGCGTTCGGGCAAGGGGCGGTCGATCCCGACACCCAATGGGCGTGGAGCGCGGCGCTGCCCGCGGTCGACGGCGGCAAGGCCGAACGCCTGCTCCACCCCGGCCCGGTGCTGCGCGATGCGGCGACTTGGTATGTCGTCGATGGCGCGGCGACCGGCGATCCGCGCCGCGCGAAGCTCGCGGGACTGAAAGCACGGCTGCTCGGCGGCGATCCGCGTGCGCTGTCGCTGATCGTGTCGAGCGAGGAGCGGCAGGGCGGGCGCGACGCGATAGAGGATTTCGTTTCCGCGTCGGGCGGAGCCAAGGCAATGGCTGACCGCGCGCTGAAAACCCGCTAGGGACCGCGCCATGTGTGGGATCGCGGGCATCTATCATCTGGAGACGGCAAAGCCCGTCGATCCGGCGCGGCTGCGCGCGATGCTGTCGCCGATGCAGCATCGTGGTCCTGACGGGTCGGGCGAGTGGACTGCCGCCGGGGTCGGGCTGGGCCATTTGCGCCTGTCGATCATCGACATTGAGGGCAGCCCGCAGCCGATGGCGAGCGACGATGAGGCGGTAACGCTCACCTATAACGGCGAAATCTATAATTTCCGCGAACTGCGCTCCGAGCTGGAGGATCGTGGGCATCGGTTCCGCACCAGCGGCGATACCGAGGTCATCATCGCGGCGTGGCGGCAATGGGGGCCGGATTGCCTGTCGCGATTGAACGGCATGTTCGCCTTTGCGATCCACGATCATCAGCGCGGTTGCCTGTTTCTGGCGCGCGACCGCTTGGGGGTGAAGCCGCTGCATTATGCCCGGCTGTCGGACGGGTCGGTGGCGTTTGCATCGGAGCTGAAAGGGCTGCTGCGCAATCCGTTGCTGCGGCAGGAAGCCAATCTGACCGCAATCGAGGATTTCCTCGCTTTTGGCTACGTCCCCGACGACAATTGCATCGTCGCGGGGGTCGAGAAGCTGGCCGCGGGGCATTATCTGCTGCTCGAACGTGGCAAGCCGGTGCCGGCGCCGATGCGCTGGTGGGCGCCCGATTTTTCGAAACGCATTAGAGCTTCGGAAGGCGAGGCCGCCGAGCATCTCGTCCATCTGATGCGCGCCGCGGTGACCGACCGGATGGTCGCTGACGTGCCGCTCGGCGCCTTCCTGTCGGGCGGGGTCGACAGCAGTTCGGTGGTCGCACTGATGGCCGAGGCAAGTTCCAAGGCGGTCAAGACCTGCACCATCGGTTTCGACCAAGCGGCGCTCGACGAGACCGAATATGCGCAGCAAATCGCCGAGCGTTTCGCGACCGATCACCGCACGCGCACCGTGTCGTCGGGCGACTTCGGGCTGGTCGACACGATCGCCGACCATTTCGACGAACCCTTTGCCGATGCCAGCGCGCTGCCGACCTACCGCGTGTGCGAACTGGCGCGCGAAGAGGTGACGGTGGCGCTGTCGGGCGACGGCGCCGACGAGGCGTTTGCGGGATACCGCCGACTGGTGTTCCAGCATCAGGAAGAAAAGCTGCGCGGGCTGATCCCCGGATTTATGCGCCGCGGGGTGCTGGGGCCGCTGGCGAAGGTTTGGCCGCAGATGGACTGGGCGCCGCGTCCGCTGCGCGCGCGTGCAACGCTGGCGAGCCTGTCGAAGAGCGGCGCCGAGGGCTATGCCGAAGCGGTCGGGGTGACGGGGCAGGCGCAGCGGTCGCGGCTGTTCAACGACGCGGCGCATCATGCGCTCGGCGATCATGTCGCCGAGGCGCGCTATTGGAAGGCGATGGCTGAAGCCCCGGCGCGCGAGCCACTCGACCGCGCGCAATATGCCGATCTGATGATCTGGCTGCCCGGCGACATCCTGACCAAGACCGACCGGATGAGCATGGCGGTGAGCCTGGAGGCGCGCGAGCCGCTGCTCGATTACCGGTTGATCGAATTTGCCGCGAGCCTGCCCGCGTCGATGCGCGTCAAGCGCGGGACGGGCAAGGCGATCATGAAGCAGGCGATGGAACGCTATCTGCCACATGACATCCTGTATCGGCCGAAGATGGGGTTTGTGACGCCGGTGTCACAGTGGTTCCGCGGGGCATTGGTCGAGCAGGCGCGGGGGCTGGCGACATCGTCGACGCTGGCGCGGTCGGGGTGGTTCGACATGGCGGAGATCGAACGGGTTGTGGCGGCGCACCAGTCGGGGCGGCGCGATCATGGGCGGCTGATCTGGCAGTTTTTCATGCTGGAGAAGTCGCTGGCGAAATTGTTCGGGATTTGAGGATGATCCGTCGCCCCCGCGCAGGCGAGGGCCGCCGTAGGTTTACGCCGCGAAGCAGGAATAGGCCGCTTGCGGCCCCCGCCTGCGCGAGGGCGACGGTCATTTCGGCCACCCCATTTTAACGCTTCCCTGCTAACCTCCACCCGATGACGGTGCATCCCGCCTTTCCCGCCAACGCCGCGCCCGCCGACCCGCTGACGGTGCGCGTGGTCGATCCGCTGGCGCTGTCGGACGAGCTGGCGGCGGCGTGGGACCGGCTGTCGGCAGATGCCAGCGAGCCCAATCCGTTTGCCGAACGCTGGTGCCTGCAATCGGCGCTGCACCTGCTCGATCCCGAGCGACACGCGCGGCTGGTGATGGTGCGCGATGGCAGCGACGGGCCCGTGATCGGGATCATGCCGGTTGCGCTGGCGACGCATTATGGCCGCTTGCCGCTGCGCCATGTCAGCGGCTGGTCGCATCCCAATCATTTCCACGGCGCCCCGCTGGTGCGGGCGGGGTTCGAAAGCCTGTTCTGGTCGATCCTGCTCGGCTGGTGCGATGCGGCGCCATGGGCGCGGACGCTGCTGCATGTGCCGCGCCTGACCGCGGACGGCCCGCTCCACCGCGCGCTGGTCGACGTTGCGCGGGTGCGCGGCGGCGAAGTTGAAGTGGTCCACCGCGAAGAACGCGCGTTGCTCGACAGCGACCTGTCGCCTGCGGAGTATTGGGATGCCGCGGTGCGCGCCAAGAAACGCAAGGAATTGCGGCGGCAGTCGAATCGTCTCGCTGAAGAGGGCGCGGTGCGCTTTCGCCGCTGGCAAGCGGGTGAGTCTATCGAGCCGTGGATCGATGCGTTTCTCGATCTTGAGGCGCGCGGCTGGAAAGGCCGCGCCGGATCGGCGCTCGCCAGTCACAGCGACACGCAGGCGTGGTTTCGTGCGATCCTGACGGGCGCGGCCGAGGCGGGGCGGCTCGATATGCGCGCGCTCGACCTGGATGCGCGACCGCTGGCGATGCTGATCAACTTCCGGGCGGCGCCGGGGGGCTTTTCGTTCAAGACCGCGTTCGACGAGGATTATGCGCGCTTTTCGCCCGGGGTGCTGCTGCAACAGGCCAATCTCGACCTGCTCGATGATCCCGCGATTGCGTGGGTCGACAGCTGCGCGGCGCCCGGGCATCCGATGATCGACAGCGTGTGGCGCGAGCGCCGCACGTTGCTGTGGGTCAACGCCGCGCTGTCGGCACCCGCCGACCGGCTCCGCTTTGCGATGCTGACCAGGATCGAGCGGCGCTGGCGGCGCTGGAAGGGTGCCGCGACGACCGAAAATGAAGTAGAAAGCTCGTCATGACTGCGCATCAAACGATCACCAGACCCGTTTTCCCGCCCGAAACGCTGGCGACGATGGCGGCGCTTTATCCGCTTCAGGCGGGGTTGCTGCACCATCATCTGCCCGATCACCCGCTGCTGTCGATCGAAGCATTGGCGCAGCTTGGCGAAAGCTTGCCCGCAAGCGAGGTCGAATATAATCCGGGCAATGTTCCGATCGGGATCCGCCCCGAAGACATTTCCTCGAACGGCCTGTCGATCGGCGAGACGATCCGCACCATCGACAGCAATGGCAGCTGGGCGGTACTCAAGAATATCGAGAATGTCCCGGCGTATCGCACCCTGCTGATGGACCTGCTCGGCGAACTCAAACCGGTCGTCGAGCCGCAGACGGGGGCGATGCTGACGCCGCAGGGCTTTATCTTCATCTCGTCGCCCGGGTCGATCACGCCTTTTCACTTCGATCCCGAACATAATATCCTGCTGCAGCTACGCGGGACCAAGGTGATGAACGTCTGGCCGTCGGGCGACGAGCGTTTTGCCGATCGCCGCGAGCATGAACGCTATCATGGCGGCGGCCACCGCAACCTACCCTGGCAGGACGATTTCCATGCCGATGCGCAGCAGGTGCCGCTCGGCCCCGGTGACGCGGTATTGATGCCGGTGATGGCGCCGCATTTTGTCGCCAACGGCGATGCGCCGTCGATCTCGCTTTCGATCACCTGGCGCAGCGAATGGAGCTATCGCGAGTCCGAGGCGCATGCCGCCAATGCCGCGCTGCGCCGCATGGGGCTCGACCCCGCCATGCCGCCGCGCTGGCCAAGCTATGCGTGGGCGAAGACGGTGGGCTGGCGGATCGCGCGAAAGCTGCGGCTTGTCGAGTGACAGACCGCTTTTCATTGCCGCGATTTGCGGCTATGGGCGCGCATCCTTATTTTGTGAGATCCTAGAGGACTGATGGCGAAAGAAGAACTTCTGGAAATGCGCGGCCAAGTGGTCGAACTGCTGCCCAACGCGATGTTTCGCGTCAAACTGGAAAATGGCCACGAGATTCTGGGCCACACCGCGGGCAAGATGCGCAAGAACCGCATTCGCGTGCTGGTCGGCGACGAAGTGCTCGCCGAACTCACTCCCTATGACCTGACCAAGGGTCGGATCACCTATCGCTTCAAGTGAGCAGCGCGGCGAACATTCCCGCGCTCGTTCTGGCTTCGACATCGCCGCGGCGGCGTGAGCTGCTCGCGCGCATCGGCGTGACCCCGGCGCGCATCGCGTCCCCCGACATCGACGAAACGCCGCTGAAGGCCGAACGGCCGCGCGACTATGTGGCGCGGCTTGCCAAGGGCAAGGCGCTGGCGGTCGAGCGTGCCGCGGACGAGGTCGTGCTTGCAGGGGACACGACCGTTGCGGTCGGGCGCCGCATATTGGAAAAACCTGCCGATGAGGCTGACCTGCGCCGCATGCTCGGCCTGTTGTCGGGGCGGCGGCACCATGTCTTTTCGGGTATCTGCGTCGTCGGCACCGACGGCAAGCCGCGGGTGCGCGTTGCCGACACCATCGTCGCGTTCAAGGTGCTGAGCGCTGCCGAGATCGACTGGTATGTCGAAAGCGGCGAGGGCATGGGCAAGGCGGGCGGCTATGCGATCCAGGGCCGCGCCGAAACCTTTGTCCGCTTCCTGTCGGGCAGCCATTCGAATGTTGTCGGCCTGCCGCTGTTCGAAACGCGCACCTTGCTGACCAGCGCGGGTATCCCCCTTGGCTGAATGGCTTTACGAAGCCGGAATCGGCGAGGCGCGCGCGGCGCTGATCGACGGCGATGATATCCTTGAGGCGCGGATCGAGCGCGAAGGCGCGGGGCCGCGTGTCGGCGCGGTTGTCGCGGCGCGGCTGGTTGAGGCCGGGAAGGCGCCGATGGTCGCGCTCGACTGGCCCGGCGCGCCGATGGCGTCATTGACCGGTCTGCCGCCTGCGACCTCGATCGGCGCGGCGCTGACCGTCGAGATCACCCGCATGGCGCTGCGGGAACGCGGCCGCGACAAACTTGCGCGGGCGCGGATCGCCGAGCCGGGGGCGGCGATCGGCGACGGCCCAGATCTGCGCGCCCGCATCGCGGCGAGCGGCTTACCCGTGGCAGAGCTGCGCGCAACGGATCCTGATCGGCTGGAACAGGCGGGCTGGTCCGAACTGATTGACCATGTCCGCACCGGCCACTTGCCGTTTGCTGGCGGCGCCCTGTGGGTCGATGCGACTCCGGCGATGGTGCTGATCGATATCGATGGCGACGGTGACGCGCTGGCCTTGGCGAAGGCAGGCGCACGCGCTGCGGCGGCAGTAATCCGCTGCTGCGACATCGGCGGGTCGATCGGCATCGATTTTCCCTCGCTGCCCGACCGCGCCGGGCGCCAAGCGATCGACACCGCGGTCGATGCGGCGCTGCTGCAGCCCTTTGAACGCACTGCGGTCAACGGCTTCGGGCTGATGCAGATCATCCGCCGCCGCGATCGCCCGTCGCTGATCGAGCAAGTCGTGCTTGATCCGGTCGCAACCGACGCGGCGCTGTTGCTGCGGCAGGCCGAGCGGGCGGTGGGGACGGGGGCGCTGACTCTCACCGCACGCCCCGCGGTGATCGAGCATATTGCGGCCCACCCGGCGTGGGTCCAGCTGCTGCAAAATCGCACCGGGCGGCCGGTCCAACTCACCGCCGACGCCGCCAGCAAAGGAACCGGACATGCCCAGTAGATCGCCGCAATGCCCGCTATGCGGCAAGCCGCGTGAGCCCGAATTCAAACCTTTTTGCAGCCGCGGCTGCCGTGACCGCGACCTGCTCAACTGGTTCGGCGAAGGCTATGCCGTCCCCGCCGCGCAGGCGCCTGACGGCACCGCGGATGATGATCGTTTCGACGAAGGTTGAACGCATCGATACAGCCTTACAAAGCCACTGGACAGGATGAAAAGCCCTGCCTATAGCCGCCGCTCGCCAGCGCGACCATCGGGTCGCAGCGGCCTTGCCCGGGTAGCTCAGTTGGTAGAGCATGCGATTGAAAATCGCAGTGTCGGCGGTTCGAACCCGTCCCCGGGCACCACTATCCCAACCGCTGGATTCACCAATGGTCGCTGAGTGGCGCGCGCATGGCGGGGCAACGTCACGCGCGGTTCACGGACGGCAGGCAGCTTTGCCGGGTGATTGCCCGGCTGGTGCGGGGCAAGGGTGTGCTGAACGCGGCGCGCCACGGCGGCCGCGTGACGCGGCGACCTGACTCGCCGCGCCCGCGAGCGACCGTTCAGTCTTTCATCAGATGGTTGATCAGGAACGTCATGCGCATCGCCATGATGTCGGGACGCGCCAGCGGGTCGCTGACGCCATGGCCGCCTTCTTCATCTTCCAGCAACCAGGCCTCGCCGGGCGTTTCCATCAGACGCGCCGCCAGTTTGCGCGCGTGGCCGGGGCCGACGCGATTGTCGGTGGTCGATACAGTGACCAGGAAGGGCGGATAGGTAACCTGAGGGTCGATATTCTGCACGGGTGAATAGGCGCGCAGTTTGGCGGCGATCTCGGGCTTTGACGGATCGCCATATTCATCCATCCAGGCGGCGCCCATCGCGATTTTGGGGTATCGCAGCATGTCGGCGAGTGGCACGTCGCTGATCGCGGCGCCATAGAGATCGGGGCGCTGGGTCGCGACGACGGCAGAGAGCAGCCCGCCATTCGAGCTGCCAAATACGCCGATATTCTTTGCGCGGGTGAACCCCGACGTCACCAGATCCCGGGTCACCGCGATAAAGTCGTCATAGGAAATCTGACGCTTTTCGCGGATGGCCGCCTGATGCCATGCCTGTCCCCGTTCGCCGCCGCCGCGAATGGCGGGCAGCACCAGTGCGCCGCCGCGATCGAACCAGAGTTTCAACGCCTGACCGCCGAAGGATCGGCCGAGGTAGGAGGGCGAAAGGGTGATGCCAAATGCGCCATAGCCGGTGATGAGCGTCGGGACGGCGCCGGGCCGGGCGGGGGCTTTGGGCCGGACAAGATAATAGTCGATCAAGGTTCCGTCGCTCGATCGCGCCGATTTGACTTCGACGACAAAGGCATTGGCGTCGAAGGCATGTTTTTCCTGCGCCAGCACATGCGTCGTCCCTGTCGCAGAGCGGAGTTCGAGCGACGTGGGGCTTAGAAAGCCGGTGCGGCGGATCACGATGTCTTCACCGGCGGCGCTGGCGCTCGCCACGCTCAGGTCGATCCCGGCTTCACCGACGACGAGCGGGGAGACATCCCATCGCTTGGCGCCGAACCGGGCGGTCTTGATCGTCGTTTTGAGCGATTTCTGGACGGGCAGGAATATGCGGTCGCGGCTCGACGCGTAGCCCGCGAAGAAACCGATCACTTCGCCTTCGGACGGCGCATAGACGAGCTGGACGCGGTCGGCGTCCGCGACTTTCGGGCCGAAATCATAGGCCAATATGGCTTCGCCCGGATAGGGGCGCCCATTGACGGTCGCGGGCTCGGCTAGCTGGAACAACGCATGGCGATCGGTGCCTCCGAGCGGACCAAAGGGTTTAAGCTTGGCGGGGAGGTCCAATTTGGTCACGACCCCGGCGGCGTTCACCGAATGGAGCTCGAACGTCGAATAGTTGATGACGCGCGTGATGATCGCGCGAGCTGCGCTGCCTTGGCGTGCGAACTGAAGCGTTGCATCGGTGGACGGCGCGGTGAAGACCACCGGCGCGGTCGCGGCATCGGTGCCGCGTTTCCACAAGCGCGCCGCCGCGCCCCACCCGGCGGCAGTCTTGGGGCTGTCGCCGATCGTGTGCGCGATCAGGACCGAATCTTTGGTCAGCCAGGTCGATTGCACCCGCGCCGCGGGGGACGAAAATCCGTTGGCGACGAAGGCCGCCGTCGTCAGGTCGAATTCGCGCAGCGCGACTTCGTCCGAGCCGCCGTCGGAAAAGGCGAGCAGGCAGCGCTCATAGGCGGGGGCGAGACAGGATGAGGCATAGCCCCAATTGAGCGAATAGGGTTTGCCCTGCGCTTTGCCATAAGCCGCAACGTCGAGCACCGTGCGCCATGCGCCGGGGGTGCCATCGGCGCCGCGATCGGCGACCTGCAGTAAGCCTTTGGGATGACCCGCGTCGCGGAACAATCGCACCGCACGATCGCCCATCAACTGGATGTCGGCGATCGGGGTGTTCGCCTTCAGCGCCGTCTGGAGTTCGGCCAGTACATCGGGGTAGCCCGGCAGGACCGACAAAGCCGCCTTGGTTTCGGCGGTTCTGGCCCGCGCCCACTCCAGCGCTTTGGGATCGTCGGATTTTTCCAGCCATTCCAGATCGTCGGCCGCGGCGGGGGTCGCGGTGATGGCCAGCGCGGCGGCGAAAACGGATAGGCTGGTGCGGTGCAGACAAAATGGGGGCATGGATTCTCGCCTGTCGATCAGTTTGCGGGGGGCGGGCTGGGCTTGGGGGTCGGTTTGTGGCTGATCAGCTGGATGCGAAAGATCAGCGTCGCATGGCCCGGGATCGGGCCGACACCCGCGGCGCCATAGGCCATTTCAGACGGCACGCTGATCAGCCACTCGTCGCCGGGCCGCATCAGGCGGAGCGCGATGCCCCAGCCGGGGATCAGCGGCCGCAGCGGAAAGGTTACGGGTTCGCCCTTGGCAAACGAAGAGTCGAAGACGGTGCCGTCGACCAGCTTGCCTTCATAATGGACGGTGACGTCGTCGGACAGCTTGGGCGAAACTCCGTCGGCTGGCCCCGATCTGAGAATTTCATATTGCAGGGCGGGCAACGAGACGACGCCAGTCTTTTTGGCATTTTCGGCCAGATAGGCGGCGTCGGGACTGGCGGCGCTGGCCATGGCGTGGCCGGGCAGGGCAATCGCCGAAAGCGCGATCAAGGCGGAAATCCGATGAGGAGGGCGCATGGAAACCTCTCTTCTGTAAAAAGGAGGGCGGAGCTTCGGCCCCGCCCGTTCGCAAATGGGATCAGAAGTCGTAGGTCAGGCGAACGCCCGCCGTGCGCGGGCGGACATAATATTCGCGCAACCCCGCGCGCCCGGTTTCCTGCACGGTGACGCCGCGCCGATTGACGATATTTTCGACAAAGGCTTCAAAGCGGGCGCCGCGGTAGCGGATGTTGCCGCGCAGATCGAAAACGCTGTAGCCGCCCTGCGTCAACGTGCCCGCCAGGTTGCTGGGCGCTTTGGACACATAGCGGTGCGACAGCATTGCCATCGGTTCCAGGTCGCCGCCGCCGCGCCACGTGACGCTGTTCGAAACCCGCCAGCGCGATGCGCCGGGAAGCTGCGATCCGGCTGCGACGGTGACGCCGCCGGCGACAACATTGTCGCGCAATTCGGCGTCCAGATACCCCAGCGTCGAATTGAGCGTGAGCGACCGGACCGGACGCCAGCTCAGCGCGACATCGGCGCCGACGTTGCGGGCACGTCCGACGTTGTCGGCATAGGCCAGATTGTCGCCGCGCACGATCAGCAGCTGGATGTCTTTCCAGTCGATATAATAGCCGGTGACGTCGAGCGTGAACCGTTTGTCGGGCGACGAAGCGCGCAGCCCCAGCTCATAATTGATCAGCTCGTCCGAACCGAAGTCGGCGGGGGAGGGAAAGGCGGGGTTGACCGGGATCGCGTTGGGGCCGCCGAACCGAAAGCCTTTCGACACCAACCCATAGACCAGCAGGTCGGAATTGGGTTCAAAGGTCAGCGAGGCTTTGGGATTAAAGCCATCGGCCTTCTGCGTCACCGGGGCGGGTTCGTTGACGAGTTGCCCGCCCGTCGACAGCAGGTTGAGCAGCCCCGTCTGACGCGTGCGATTGCTGACCTGCGTGTCGAAATAGCGCCCGCCCGCGGTCAGTTTCAGCGTCGGGGTAAAGCGCCAGGTCGCTTCGCCAAATAGCGCCTTTTCGGTGCCGTTGACGCGCAGGATATAGTCGGTGAAGCGATCACCCGGCGCCGCCCGCGCGCCGATGCCCGCGCCGAAGCGTCCGGCGTAAAGCGTTTCGATCAGGCCCGCCGCCCCCGCGAATTCGGAATAGCTGGGCAGCGCGATTTTGATGTTGTTGTGACTGGCACCGACCAGCCATTCAAAATTGCCGCCGCTTTCGGACGTCAGCCGCGCCTCGATCAGGTCGCCATTGGCGCGCCGTTCGGCAACCAGCGGAATTTGGGTGGGGGTGCCGCCGAACAGTCCCCGAAAATTCAGCGTGAAATCGGTGATGTTTTTGGTGCTTTTGTCCATATGCGCGGCGTTGACGGTCAGTGTCGCAAAGCCGAGATCGAAATCGCCGCGCAGGCTGTGGACTTTGGCGGTCGAACGGAAGGGTTCGGCCAACACCGTGCTGCGCTTCAGGTCGCCCAAGGCAGGGAGCGAGACGAACGCGTCGTCGTACTTGCCCTTGATATAGAGGCTAAGCGCCGAGATGTTCACGCCGTCGGCAGGCTGCCATTCGACCGAAACGCGCCCGCCATAGCTGTCCATCGCGTTCGAATCTTTGCGGCCGATGCCGACATTGTCGATAAAGCCGCTGCTGTGCCGATAGGTGCCGACGGCGCGGACCGCTAGCCGGTCGGTGACGATCGGGACGTTGATCATCGCCTTGGCCGACCAGCCCAGATCGTCCGAGCTGTCGGTGATCGACGCGCCGGCCTCAACGCGCCCTTCGACCGCGCCCAGCCGCGCCCGCGCCGCAACATAGTTGATCGCACCGCCCAGCGTGGCCGATCCAAACAGCGTCCCCTGCGGACCGCGCAACACTTCGACGCGGTCGACGTCGAAGGTGTCGACGTCGGGAATCCCGGCGCTGTTGAAGGGTTCGGTCAGCGGAACTTCGTTGATGTAAATGCCAGTCGTTCCCTGGCCGACGTCGATCGACGTCGTCGACGAGACCCCGCGGATCGCGATCGACGAATAGCCGGGGATGGCAGCGTTGAACTGCACGCCGGGGAGTTTTGTCAGATAGTCGGCATAGCTTTGCGCGCCCTGCTCGTCGAGCTGGCGTCCGGTCACCGCGGTGACCGACCCGGCGACCTTGCGCACGTCTTCCTCGCGCTTGTTGGCGGTGACGATGATGATGTCGCTGTCGGTCGTTTCGGGGGCCGCGCTGGCGGCGGCTGCCGTTGCAACGGGTGCAACGCTGCCGATCGCGGCGCCCTTGCCGGTGCGGCGGCGCACGATCAGCCCGCCCGCGCCGTCCGGAACCACTTCCAGCTTGGTTCCCGCGACCAGTTTGCGGACGGCGTCGCGCGCCGTCATCGTGCCGTCGATTGAGCGTCCGCGCAGACCGGCGACGGCGTCGGGGGTGAACAGGATGTTGGTGCGCGACTGCGCCGCGACCTGCTTCAGTGATTTTTCGAGCGCCTGGTCGGGCACCGAGATATTGGCGCGCGCCTGCGCGGCGACGGGGGCAGCCGCCAGCGCGAGAAAGGCTGCGCCGGTTGCCAATGCAATTTGAAGATTATTTTTGATGATCCGAGCCATGGAGTCCCCCCTGTCGAAGGCGGCTTGGTGCCGCGTTCTTTGTTGGGAGGACGAGCGAGGGGTGATTTTACCTCACCCGTCTTAATTCACGTTGGGCATAAGCGTTTCTGAAGGCAGCGAAAAAATTTCCAGATTGCCGTTGTTGGCGCGGACTCCCACTGGCAGGAGCTGGCGGATCGAGCGCGCAAAGGCTTCGTTTTCGCCGACGCGATACACGCCGCTCAGCTTCAGGCTGGCGGCGCGTGGGTCGGCGATGACCAGTTTCACGGGCGAATAGCGGTTCATCTCGGCCACCATCGCGCCCAAGCTTTGATTATCGGCGATCATCTGTCCATTCTGCCAGGCCAGCTGCTGCGCGAGATCGGGCGTATCGATTTGGCCCGCATGGGTGCGGTCGATGACGATTCTTTCCCCCTCGCGCAATTTTTCGATGCTATTGGTCGGGCCGCCGTCGGCTTTCTGCACCACCACGCTGCCTTCGATCAGCATCACCGACACGCGATCGGCGTCGCGGCGCACGTCGAACACGGCGCGCGGAGCGACAACCGACTGCGCGCCCGCATGAACGACAAAAGGTCGCGCGGCGTCCGCGGCCACCCGGAAATTGGCGCGGCCGTGATGCAGCGTCACGGCGCGCTGCCGATCATTGAACTCGGCCTTCAGTTTGGTGTCGGTGTCGAGGAACAGGATCGACCCATCTTCCAGCGTGACGCGTTTCTGTTCGCCCAGCCCGGTTTGATAGACGCCGGCTTGCGCGCCCTGCCATCCGCCCAGGCCGACGCCCATTGCGACGATGGCGCCGCCACCTGCGATCAGCGCACGGCGATTCATCAAGGATGGCGCGGCGGCGGCCGCCGGTTGGCGCTCGATATGCACGGCGCCGACCGCATCCCAGACCAATGTTGCATGCCGAAAGGCTTCGGCATTGGCAGGGTCGGCGTCGATCCAGCGACGAAACGCAGCCTCGTCCGACGGGTCGCGCGCGTCGGCGTGGAGGCGTGCCAGCCAGGTCGCCGCCTCTGCATCGGCGTTCGTCGAAGGGTGGGCGCGGGCGCTCATTGATCGCGCATCCACTGCGCCAGAAACAGCACGGCTTTGGCAATGTGCTTTTCGACGGCGCTTTGGCTGATGCCCAGGCGCTCCGCGATTTCGCGGTATTTCTGACCGTCGAGGCGGTGCATCAAAAAAATCTCCCGGGTCCGCGGCGTCAGTTGCGCGAGTCCCTGCTCTACATGGCGGAGACGATTGCGCGCCTCGATAACCTCATCCTGCAATGGCGCCGAATCGGCGATATTCGCAAAGACCTCCTCGAACGGGCCGTCCATCTCGAACGCTTTGCGGCGGTGGGTGTCGATGGCGATGTTGCTGGCGACGCGCACCAGATAGGCTTCGGGGTTGTCGATCGCAGGCTGGTCGGGCTGCGCCAATATTCGCACGAACGCCGATTGGAGCGCGTCCTCGGCCTCCGCCGGGCCTTGCCGCCGCGACAGTTTGCGCAGCACGCGCTTCCAGAGATTGTTGTTCTGCAGTTCGTCGCGCATCGGCTCTCCACCGCGCCTGCTAGTAGGAAGGGACTTTGCGCATAACAAGCCCTTTGCCGCGGTGCGGGCGCGACCGGTGGTTGGCGTGGTGCGCATTTTGATCGGCCTCACGGTTCTGCTACGCCGCTTTGCCGATGATCATGTCGTTGGATCGAACGAGCGGTAAGGAAAGTCGTGGGTCGCATCATCTTGTTCAACAAACCCTATGGGGTTTTGTCGCAGTTCACCGATCGGGGAACGCCCGAGGCGCGCGCGACGTTGTCCGACTATATCAATGTTCCGCATGTCTATCCCGCCGGGCGGCTCGACCGCGATAGCGAAGGCTTGTTGATCCTGACCGACGACGGCGCGTTGCAAGCGCGGATCGCGTCGCCGCGGCACAAGACGCCGAAGACCTATCGGGTGCAGGTCGAGGGTGAGCCCGATGCGGCCAGTCTCGATCAGTTGCGCGGCGGGGTGGTGCTAAAGGACGGACCGACCCTGCCCGCGCTGGTCGAGCGAATCGAACCGCCATCGCTGTGGCCGCGCGATCCGCCGGTGCGATTTCGCAAGAGCGTTGCCGACAGCTGGCTAGAGATCGTCATCACCGAGGGGCGCAATCGTCAGGTGCGGCGGATGACGGCCGCGGTCGGCCATCCGACGCTACGGCTTGTGCGGTTGCGGATCGGTGCATGGGAGCTGGGCGATCTGGCGCCTGGCGCGTGGCGCGAGGTGGAGTAGCGCATTTGTACGGCTTTTCGCGCTTGCGCGAGAGATTTATGTTGCAGTGCAAACTGTTGCTTTTCGGTCACAAATCGCGAGAAAATCGGCCTAGTACCGCGCCGCCGCGTTGACGCCGTGCGCGGGGTTATTACAGCGACCTGTTCCGGTGGGGCATCTCCCTCTTTGGCCGCAGGGCCGCGCTTGCACCGGTTTGGAGAGAGAGACATCATGACTTTGCGCAACCTTTTGCTGGGCGCCACGATGCTGTGCGCCAGCGCCACCCCCGCCATCGCTTTTGCTCAGGACGCCGCCCCCGCCGACGATAGCGCGGTCGCGGTCGACGATACCGATTATGGCAATGACATCATCGTCACCGCGTCGAAGCGGTCGCAGACGCTGCAGGACACACCGGTCGCCGTTTCGGTGACGTCGGCGGCGCAGCTGGAAGAATCGCAGATCCGCGACCTCATCGACCTGCAGACCGCGGTCCCCAGCTTGCGCGTGTCGCAGCTGCAATCGAGCGCCAACACCAATTTCATCATCCGCGGGTTCGGCAACGGCGCCAATAACGCGGGTATCGAACCGTCGGTCGGCGTGTTCATCGACGGGGTCTATCGCTCGCGTTCGGCCGCCCAGATCGGCGACCTTCCCAACGTCGAGCGCATCGAAGTGCTGCGCGGCCCGCAGTCGACCTTGTTCGGCAAGAACGCATCGGCGGGCGTCATCAGCATCGTCACGCAAAAGCCGCAGTTCGATTTCGGCGGTTCGGTCGAGGCGACCTATGGCAATTTCAATGCGATCACCATCAAAGGTGATGTGACCGGTCCGCTTAGCGAAACCGTCGCCTTCTCGATCGGCGGCAGCTACAACCGCCGCGACGGCTACGCCCAGGATCTGAAGCTCGACACCGACGTCAACGACCGCAACCGTTACGGCGTTCGCGGACAGTTGCTGTTCGAACCGACCGACGCGCTGTCGATCCGCCTGATCGGCGATTATGACAAGATCGACGAAAATTGCTGCATTGCCGGCAACGTCATCGCCGGTCCGACCGTCGCGATCACCAACGCGCTGGCTGGCGGCCCCAGCGTCGATGCCAACAACCCCTTCTCGTTCAACGTGTACAATAATTTCCTGTCGACGAACGAGATCGAAAATTACGGCGGTTCGGGGCAGATCGACTATGATCTGGGCAACCTCGCGCTGACCTCGATCACCGCCTATCGCAAGGTCAAGGCGCTGACCAACCAGGATTCGGATTTCACCGGCGCCGATTTGATCGGCGAGAACAGCCAGGATCTGGGGATCAACACCTTCACCCAGGAACTGCGCATCACGTCGGACTTCGACGGCCCGATCAACTTCCTGCTCGGCGGCTATTATTTCAACGAAAAGATCCGGCAGAAGAACGACATCCGCTTTGGCACCCAGTTCCGCCCCTATGGCGACCAGCTGATCCGCGCCGCCAGCGGCAATGCGCTCAACGTCGCGCTGCTCGAAGGTACGTTTGGCGCGCTCGAAGGTGCTCCGACCCGCTATGTCGGCACCTTCTTCCGCGCCGGGGACGGGCTCGACGAAGCCTATCGCCTGAAGGACGAAGCCTTCTCGATCTTTGGCACGCTCGATTTCGAAGTGACCGACCGGCTGACGCTGTCGCTCGGCGGCAATTACACCAAGGATCGCAAGAATTTTTCGACCAATGTGATCAGCACCGACACCTTCTCGGGCATCAACCTCGACGCGCCGCAATATGCGCCGTTCCGCAACCAGCTGATTTTGGGCGGTGCATTGCAGCAGGCGGGGGTCAATCCGAACAACCCGGCAGCAGTCGCGGCATTCGCCACCAACCCCGCGACGGCGCCGATTTTCCAGCAGTTCGTGGCCTTCGCGGCCGCCAACCAGAACAATCCGGCGGCTAACCCGCTCAATGGGCTGAAGGCGTTCCAGTTCCTGCCGCCGTTCCTCAACGTCCCGAACTCGGTCGAGAATGGGAAGACCAACGACGGCGACTTCTCATACAGCGTTCGCGCTGCCTATGAGGTGACCGACACGGTCAATGTCTATGCGACCTATGCGACGGGCTTTAAGGCGAGCTCGGTCAACCTGTCGCGCGACAGCCGTCCGTTGGCGTCGGACCTGGCGGCTATCACCGCCGCCGGCCTTCGCACGCCGAACCTTGCAACGGGCTCGCGCTTCGCGGCTCCCGAAGAATCGACGGTCTATGAGTTCGGTCTGAAGGGCCAGTGGGACGTCGCGGCGGTCAACGTCGCGGTGTTCAAACAGTCGATCAAGGGCTTCCAGTCGAACGTGTTTACCGGCACCGGCTTTGCGCTGGCCAACGCCGGCAAGCAGTCGACGTTCGGCATCGAATTCGACGGGTCGGTGCGGCCGGTCGACGGGCTCAACCTGACGCTGGCGGCAACCTATCTCGACGCCAAGTACGACAGCTTCGTAAATTCGGCGTTCGGTGACATTTCGGGCACGACGCCCGCGGGCATCCCAGCTTTGTCGATGTCGATGGGCGCCACCTACACGCATGAATTTACGGGTGGAACCAAGGCGATTGCGCACGTCGATTACAGCTATGAAAGCCCGGTCCAGATCGTCGAAGGTCTGAGCGGCTTCCCGGCCGGCGTCGCCGAGGGTCTGCAGCGCGAAGTGAATTCGCTCAACGCATCGTTCACGATCCGCCTGACCAACGGTCTCGACGTCGGCGTGTGGGGTCGCAACCTGACCAACGCGCAATATCTGACGACGATCTTCCCGGCCGTCGCGCAAGCGGGCAGCGTGTCGGGCTATCCCAGCCAGCCGCGCACCTATGGCGGCACCGTTCGCTTCAAATTCTGATTGGGTTAGGGGCGGGCGGTCAATCGCCTCGCCCGCCCGATCAGCGGACAAAAGAAACCCCGGCCTCTCGATGAAGAGGCCGGGGCTTTTTTGTGGCGTTGCCGCCGGGTCGGTTAGAACTTCACGCCCGCCGCGATGCCGTAGCGGCGCGGTTCGAGGGTGAAGATGTTGGTGTAGTTCCCCGACGACTGGTCGGTAATGTACAGCCCGGTAACGCTGTTGGCGTCAAAGACATTCTGGATGAAGCCTTTGACATACCATTTGTCGTCGGCGCCGTTCAGCTGCAGCTGGGCATTGACCTGGGCATAGCCCTTGATCCGGTTGACGTTGCCGTTGAAGATGCTGCCATAGCTTTCGCCGGTGTAGGCAAGGTCAACGCGCGGGACGAGCGTCATGTCGCCATTGCCGAGCCGGGCGGTATATTGGACGCCCGCGCTGAACTTGTAGTTCGGCGCCTGCGGCAGCTCGTTGCCCTTGAGGTTGACGGGAACGCCGGCGGAGAAATATTCGATCCCACCGAATGTTGCCGGATTGAGACCCGCCCCCGCAAAGGCACCAGCGGCCGCCGCTTCCATGACGCCGCAGATGCTGAAGGCGCCCGTTGATGCGATGCCGCCGTCGGCCGGGAATGCGGTGGTGGGCTGCAGACCAGCGCCACCCTGGACGCCGGGAACGAACCCGCCGTTGATGACCTGCTGGACTCCGTTCACAAAGGCATTGACCCCGGCGACATTGCCCGACCTGGACGCCACAGCGCAGTTGGCTGCGTTGGTGATGTCTTTGATGATCACCGCGTCGGAGCGGCCGCCACCAAAATCGCGCGGGTTGCTGGTCAGCTTGTCGTCGCTGACCTTGCTGTGCAGGTAGCTAAAGCCCAGGTTGATCACGACATTGGGATCGGGCCGCACGATTGCTTCGGCCTCGAAGCCATAGATGTCGGCGCTGACATTGTCGTTGACCGCGGTGCGGGCGACGATCTTGCTCAGCTGCAGATCCTTATACTTATAGTAGAAAGCCGTCAGGTTGAGCTGCAGTGCGCCATTGCCAAAGCTGTTCTTCGACCCGATTTCGAACGCATCGACCTGTTCGGGCCGGAACGATTCGGGGACCGCAAAGATCGGCTGCAGCGGCGGGTTGATGCCGCCGGATTTATAGCCGCGCGAATAGGACGCATAGATCAGATTGTCATCGGTGACCTTGAAGTCGAGCACCGCGCGTCCGGTCAGCTTGTTGAACTTCACTTGGCGCGCCTGGATGATCTGATTGCCCGGTGTGCCGGGGTCGGCATCGAACGATCCGACGAACGGCGAACCGAACACGGTGTCAGTGGTGCCGCCATGCGGCGCCAGGAAGCTGGCCAGCGTTGACCGCGCCGTCACCGCCTTTTTGTCGTTGTTGTAACGGAGGCCTGCTGTCAGTTTCAGCCGGTCGCTGAACTCGAAATAGGCTTCACCGAACAGACCGTAGGAGGTGATCTTCAGATCGTCGGTGTTGTTGCGGAAGAACGGCGTCGCCAGAAACGACGGCGGCAGCGGACCACCCGCGGCCGGCGGATTGGTCGCCGCGGTGAAGGCGCCCAACACCCCGGTCAGATAGTCGATCGGGAATGCGTTCACATAATAGCTGTTCTCGGTCAGGTGGTAATCGGCATAGATGCCGCCAACCAGGAAGTTGAACGGCCCGTCGAGGTCGCTCGACAAAATGCCTTCGACCGACCAGCTGCTGTTATACTGGTTCGACCGGTCGAACTGGAGCGACTGGTCGCTACAGATCTTGTTGCCGCCGTAGGCGCCGTAGCCGGTTTCTTCCGCGAGCGAGGTGCAAAGCTGGCCGGTCGGGCCGTTGGGAATGATCGCCGCGGCGACCGGCGCGAAATAGGGGGTGAAACCTGCACCAAGCGCACCGCCAGCGGCGGCTTGCAAGGTAGCCAGACCACCAGCGTAAAGCGCGCGGTTGCCGACATTGCTGTTGTAGTCCTGCGATGCGTCCAGCTTGACCTTTTGATACTGGCCCGACACCTGCAGCGACACGGGGCCGAAATTATGTTCGATCTGCCCCTGGATCGTCAATTCGCTGGTGAAATAGCTGGGCGTGTAGGCGGTGTTCACCACCCGCGGATCGTCGGGGACGGTGGTGTTGGCATAGACGTCGGGGCCGTAAAGGCTGCCCAGCGCAAAGGCCTGCGGAATGCCGCGGATCGCCAGAAACTCGCGCGAGGTCAGCGCCGCGGTGAAGGTCGCGTTGCCGTTGAACGGCGAATTGTCGAGGCGGGTGTTCAGACAGCCCAGGATACCGGTCGGGTCGCGCTGGCAAAGCTGTTTCTGAATGCGCGTGCGCTGGTCCTTTTCGCGGAAATAGGATGCCAGAACATCGATCGTCGTGTCGTCGCTGGGTTCCCAGCGCAGCGAGCCGCGGACCGAATAGAGGTCGCGATCGTCGATGCGCGTATCGAGGAACGTGTTCTTGGTATAGCCGTCGCGGTTCAGGTAAATGCCCGCGACGCGGAAGGCCATGGTATCGCCGAGCGGGATGTTGATCATCGCCTTGCCCTTCATGGATTCATAGTTTCCATATTCGGCTTCGGCTGCGGCTTCGAAAGTCCCAAGCTTGGGCTTCGCGGTGATGACGTTGACCACGCCCGAGGTCGCATTGCGGCCGAACAGCGTGCCCTGCGGCCCGCGCAGCACTTCGATGCGCTCAAGGTCGTAGAATTCGGTTTCGAACAGGCGGGTCGAAAACAGCGGATCGCCGTTCAGGTGGATTGCGGTCGCGCTGTCGCAGGTGGTGCCGACGCACAGATCGCCGATGCCGCGGATGGTAAAGCTGGCGCCGGTAAAGTTCGTTTTTGTAAAGGTGACGTTGGGCAGCGTCAGCTGCAGATCCGACGGGGTCTTGATCTGCTGCGCTTCGAGCGCTTCGGTCGAAAAGGCGCTGACCGCGATCGGCACGTCCTGCAGACGTTCCGACTGGCGCTGCGCCGTGACGACGATTTCGCCGCCGAAAGCGTCGCGTTCCACTTCCTCCGCCGGGTCCTGCGCCCATGCCGGTGTCGCCACCGCCATCGCAAGAATCGACGTGCCGATCAGTGCCTTGAACTTCATTTATAACCTCCCTTTTTCGATCCCGCGCGCTGCGGGGCCGCCCAAACTCAAGTTGTGGTAAGGGGAGGGGATAGGACCAGACATGGCAAAGGCTGCCCGGCCAACGCGGCCGAATGCCTAAAGGTATCCCTTTTGCCAGCTGTGCTGGTCATCGTCCTCTCCCACCGGCGTCGGGGAAAAACGCCGGCCTCTCCGGATCACGACCCGCTTAGGCGGGTTCTGTAATGCAACCCAAAGGTGCGCTTAGTTGACGCGAGCGTCAAGCCACTTGTTCGATCTGGAAAGCGACATGAAATGGGGCAGTTGCAAAAATGCAAAATGCCAAGTTTCCGCAACGTAAACTTGCGCGTCGAGCAATATTGTTGTCGTGCTACCCTTGTTTATCTAGGCATGGACACCGAAATGTGCGGCAAGAATGCAACAGTGAAAGTGGGGCGATGAGCGACAGCAAAGTTGAATTGGGGACCGACGGCAAGGTGGTCGTTCCCGACCATGTCGCGGACGCGGTGCGGACGCTGATCGAGTGGGCCGGCGACGATCCCGCGCGCGAAGGGTTGCTCGATACGCCGAAGCGGGTGGCGCGGGCGTGGAAGGAATATTGCAGCGGCTATGCCGACGATCCGGCGATCCATCTGGCGCGCACCTTCGAAGAGGTTGGCGGCTATGATGAACTGGTGTTGCTGAAAGACATTCCGTTCCAGTCGCATTGCGAACATCATATGGCGCCGATCACCGGCAAGGCGTCGATCGCCTATATGCCGCGCGACCGCGTCGTCGGCATTTCCAAGCTGGCGCGCGTGCTCAATGGCTATGCGCGGCGGTTGCAGGTGCAGGAACGGCTAACCGCCGAGGTCGCGCGTTGCATTTGGGACAATCTTCATCCGCATGGGGTTGCGGTTGTCATCGATGCGCAGCACGGCTGCATGACCGGGCGCGGCGTGCGCACCCCCGGGGTGGGGATGGTGACGAGCCGTCTGCTGGGCTGTTTCCTCGACGACCAGCGCAGCCGCAAGGAAGTGCTGAGTTTGATGGGGTATTGAGGGGGTTGCTGACGAGCCGGATTAGACGTTCTTCTTCCCTCCCTTCCAGGGAGGGGAACGTCTCAGAATCACCCCGGAAACAACTTTGCACCGAATCGAATGCCAAAGAAAAAGGCTTCGGAACGCTTGGTCCCGAAGCCTTTTCTGTCTCTTTCGAGAAGGAAGGGCTTAAGCCTCTTCGTCCTCGGTCGCAGCCGGAGCTTCCTCGGCAGCGCGTTCCGAAGGCGGCGTCGCGTCTTCGAATTCGTCTTCGCTGTCGGGTTCCAGCGCCGTGGCAACGGCTTCGGCCTGTTCTTCTTCGAACATCGCGGCGATGACGTCGATGCCTTGCTTCTGCATCTCGGCTTCGTCGGGCGAACGCGCGACGTTGACCGCGACCGTCACGATGACTTCGGGGTGCAGCTTGACCTTGACGTCAACCAGGCCGAGCGACTTGATCGGGCGTTCGAGTTCGACCATCGACTTGCCGAGGCCGGTGACGCCGTCTTCGGCGAGCGCGTCGACGATGTCGCGGACCGAAACCGAACCATAAAGCTGGCCGGTGTTCGACGCCTGGCGGATCAGGACGATCTGCTTGCCGTCGATGTCCTTGGCGCGGCCTTCGGCTTCGCCACGACGTTCGGCGTTATCCGCCTCGATCTTGCCGCGGTTCGCTTCGAACAGCTTGCGGTTAGCGTCGTTCGCGCGCAGCGCCTTGTTGTTGGGCAACAGGTAATTGCGGGCAAAGCCGTTCTTGACGTTGACGACATCGCCGATGCCGCCGAGTTTCTCGATGCGTTCGAGCAGAATGATTTCCATCAGACCAGCCCTCCTTACTTCACAATGTAGGGCAGCAGGCCGATGTGGCGCGAGCGTTTGATCGCTTTTGCCAGCTCACGCTGCTTTTTGGCGGACACCGCGGTAATCCGCGACGGGACGATCTTGCCACGCTCCGACAGGTAACCCTGGAGCAGGCGAACGTCCTTGAAATCGATGACCGGTGCGTCCTTCGCAGTGAAGGGGCAGGTCTTGCGGCGGCGGAAAAAGGGTCGTGCCATGTTCGTTATCCTTATTCTTCGCCGTCGCGGTCACGGCCGCCACGTTCGCTGCGGCCGCCCCGACGTTCCTGCTTGCGCATCATGACCGACGGTCCTTTTTCGAGTTCGTCGACCTTGATCGTCATCCAGCGGATGATGTCTTCGCTGATCGCCGCCTGACGCTCGATCTCGGCGATCGCTTCGCCCGACACTTCGGCCGACAACATCACATAATGACCCTTGCGGTTCTTCTGGATCTTGTAGGCGAGCTGCTTCAGGCCCCAAGTTTCGGTCTTGTGGACCTCGCCCTTATATTCGGTGATGACGTTGGTGACGGTTTCCGCCAGCGCGTCGACCTGAGCCTGGCTCAGGTCCTGACGCGCAATAAAAACATGCTCGTAGAACGGCATGATGCGCTTCCTTCGATTTGGCCGATCGCTGACCTGCGCCAATCGCAGGCCCCTCCGGCTGTCGTCTCGCCTTGCGAATCGGTGCAAAGCAAACGGGGCGATGGCCCAAAGCCTCGCCCCGAATGAGGGCGCCTATACAGAATTGCGCGGGGGAATCAAGCGCGCGAGGCGAGCTTTTCCAGCAGATCGCGGCCGAAATCGGTGAGCGTGTCGTCGCGGGCGCCGAGGATCAGGATGCGGTCGCCCGCTTTTGCTTCGTCGAGCATCGCCGCGCCGCAATGGGCACGGGTGGTCAGGTGCACGGCATTGCCGCCGCCCGCGACGATGGCGGCGACCAGCGCCTCGCTGCCGATACTGCGGTCGACGGTGCCACCGAAATAGACGGGATCGCAGATATAGAGCTTATCATCGGAGCGCATGCCGGTGGCGAAACTTGCCGCCAGTTCTTGGCCCATCTGGCGCAGCGGGCCGTAGCCGTGCGGCTGGAAGAACAGCAGGGCGCGGCCCGGCAGCTCGGCCACGGCGGCGAGGGTTGCGGCGACTTTGTCGGGGTTGTGCGCGAAATCGTCGATGACGGTGACGCCGTTCGCTTGCCCCAGCACCTCGTACCGGCGGGCGAGGCCCGCGAAATTGGCGAGGGCGGCGACCGACTGGGCAACGGGGATGTTGACTGCACGGGCGGCGGCAATCGCAGCAAGGGCGTTCATCGCATTGTGGCGTCCGGGCATCCGCAGGCGCACCGCGTGCCGGTCGCCAGCAAAGCTGACCGTGAACCGACAGCCATCGGGCAAAGCTTCGAAATCGCCGCCGCGGATCGCTGCGGCCTCACCGAAACCAAAACGCATGACGTTCGGTCCCGCAAGCAGCGGCACGGATTCCGGATCGTCGGCGTTGATCACCGCGATGCGCGCTTTCGCAGCGAAATCGCCGAATAGCGCGTGCAACTCGGCAAGGCTCTTGTGGTCGAGGCTGATGTTGGTGACGACCGCGACGTCGGGCCGGTACAGCGCGATCGAGCCGTCGCTTTCGTCGACCTCGCTAACATAAGTCTCGGCATCGCCAACCAGCGCGCTGGCAAACGGAAGGTCATCGTTCGCGAAATTGCGCATCACCGCGCCGTTCATCACCGTCGGCTTGCGGTTCGCACTTTCGAGGATCCAGCCGACCATTCCGGTAACGGTCGATTTGCCGCTGGTCCCGCCGACGCCGATTGCTTGGCTCGCGGCGTTGAACAGCGCGGCGTTGAGGTCGGCGCGGGTCATCCGCGCGAGGCCGAGCGCGTTGGCCGCGGCGATGTCGGGAACGCTATCCTCAATCGCTGCGGAGGCGACGAGGGTCTGGCCTGCTTTCGGCCCGCTGCCGTCCTGCGGAAAAAAGGCGATGCCCTGACGTTCGAGCCAGGCAAATTTGTCGGGCGAGCGCCCTTGGTCGCGGCTACGGTCGGACCCCGCGACGCTGGCGCCGCGCGCCGCGACGATCATTGCCAGCGGCAACATGCCCGACCCGCCGATGCCGCAGAAGAAATAGGATTTGTTTTCCGACATGGCGGCGCGATATGGACTTGCGGCAAGGTTTGCAACTGGCGCCCGCCGCAAATCCCGTTCGTGTCGAGCGAAGTCGAGACACCCATCGGGATGGCGCGAGGCCGTGGGGCATCTCGACTTCGCTCGATGCGAACGGAAATTGGGGTTGGCTGAATAATGCGTATCGGGATTGTTGCTCCCTCTACCCCCATATTGCCCGACGATGCCGAGGCCGTCCGCGCGCTCGCCAGCCTCGGCTATCCCGACGTTGAGCTGATTTTTGACCCGCAATGCTTTACCGTCCACGGCCATTTCGCGGGCGAGGACGGGCATCGCTTTGCCGCGCTGGTTGAGATGGCGAACCGTCCCGACATCGACGCGGTCTGGTTTGCGCGTGGGGGCTATGGCGCGTGCCGGATTGCAGAGGATGCGGTTGCCGCGATGACCGACGTCGCGCGGCGCAAGGCATTTCTGGGCTATTCCGATCAGGGCAATCTGCTCGGAGCGCTCTATCGCGACGGGTTCGATCATGTCGCGCATGGCCCGATGGTCGCCGACATCCGCCGCGAGGGCGGCGATGCGGCGGTGCTGCGCGCGCTCGACTGGCTGGTCGCGCGCGATCCGGGCGCGTGCGAGGGCGGATTGCAGCATGGCGCGCGGCACGCGGCGTTCAACCTGATGACGCTGTCGATGCTGCTCGGCACGCCGCTTGAGCCCGACCTCGCGGGGCATGTTCTGCTGGTCGAGGAGGTGAGCGAATATCTCTATGCCTTTGACCGGGCCTTTTTTCATGTCGCGACTTATCTGGGGCCGCGCGGGCTGGCAGGGCTGCGGCTCGGCCGCGTCGGCGACATTCGCGAGAACGACCGGCCGTTCGGCATGGAGGCCGAGGAGATTGCGCAGGGCTGGTGCGCGCGGTGCGACATTCCGTGGCTCGGCCGCGCCGATATCGGGCATGATGCTGACAACATGGTCGTCCCCTTCGGCTTGCATCGCGCCGGGTGAGGGAATAGGCGCCCTAGCCGTCGCCCCCGCGAAGGCGGGGGCCGCCGTCGGCCTGACGCCGTCGGCTTGGTGTAAAACGGTAGCGGCCCCCGCCTCCGCGGGGGCGACGATAAGAAGGTCATAATCATGCGCGCATTCATCTTTCCGGGTCAGGGCAGCCAAGCGGTTGGCATGGGCAAGGCGCTCGCCGACGCATCGCCGGTCGCGCGCGAGGTGTTTCAGGAAGTCGATGACGCGCTGGGACAAAAGCTGTTTCGTCTGATGACCGAAGGTCCGGAAGACCAGCTGGTCCTCACTGAAAATGCCCAGCCCGCGATCATGGCCAACGCGATCGCGACGCTGCGCGTGCTGGAGAAGGAAGGCGGCGTGACGCTGGCGGCCAAGGCGGATTATGTCGCGGGCCACAGCCTCGGCGAGTATTCGGCGCTCTGCGCAGCGGGCGCCTTTGACCTTGCGACGACGGCGCGGCTGCTCAAGACGCGCGGACAGGCGATGCAGGCGGCGGTGCCGGTCGGCATCGGCGCGATGGCTGCGCTGCTCGGCGCCGACATCGAGACCGCGCAAAAGCTCGCCGATGCGGCGAGCGAGGGCGAAATCTGCACCGTCGCCAACGACAATGATCCCTCGCAGGTCGTTATCTCCGGCCATAAGGGCGCGGTCGAGCGCGCGGTCGCGCTGGTCAAAGATTATGGCATCAAGCGCGGCGTTCTGCTGCCGGTGTCGGCGCCTTTCCATTGCCCGTTGATGCAACCCGCCGCCGACGCGATGGCCGAAGCGCTCGACGCGAGCCCGCCAGCGGCGCCGCTGGTGCCGGTGGTTGCCAATGTGACCGCCAGCCCGGTCAGCGACGCCGACACCATCCGCGATCTGCTGGTGCAACAAGTCACCGGCCGCGTCCGCTGGCGGGAGAGTGTCGCGTCGATGGAAGACATCGGGGTGACGCATTTCGTGGAATTCGGCGGCAAAGTCCTGTCGCCGATGGTCAAGCGCAGCGCATCGGGCGAGGTCGAAACGGTCAGCGTGATTTCGATGGACGACATCGAGGCGCTGCTGAAAAACTTGTAGAATAATTCGCGCAGAGAACACAGAGATCGCAGAGAAGATGGCCCAACATATCGACCAAATCTCGCACGATCTTATTGGTGTTGCTATGCGGCTGCATACTGAAATTGGTCCGGGCTTATTAGAAAGCGTCTATGAGACGTTGCTTGCCGGTCGACTGGCGACGATGGGATATAAGGTTGAACGGCAGCGACCGATTAGCATCGTCTTTGACGGAATTGAGTTTTCCGAGGTGGCTCGGGTTGATTTGCTAATTGACGATCGACTTGTTGTCGAAATCAAATCTGTCGAAAAATTGCACCTCGTCCATGCCAAACAGGTTCTGACCTATCTGCGGTTGCTACATATGCCGGTCGGACTGCTGATCAACTTTGGCGAAATGACCCTAAAACAGGGGATCAGGCGTCTCGTCATCGACCACAAGGACTCTGCGCTCTCTGCGTTCTCTGCGCGAAATTCACATGGAGCCGACATTCGGCTCAGTGAGCTAGACACGAAGGAATAGAATAATGTTTGATCTCACCGGCATGACGGCCCTTGTTACCGGCGCTTCGGGCGGTATCGGTTCGGCTATTGCGCAGGCGCTCGCGGCGCAGGGGGCGCGTTTGGCGGTTTCGGGGTCTAATGCCGATAAGCTGAATGCCTTTCGCGACACGCTGGGCGGCGATCATGTCGTTTTGCCCTGCAATCTCGGCGATGCAGCCGCGGTCGATGCGCTCGTCCCGACGGCGGTTGAGGCGCTTGGCAAGCTCGATATCCTCGTCAACAATGCCGGGGTGACGCGTGACAACCTGATCATGCGGATGAAGGACGAGGAGTGGATGGATGTCATCCGCATCAACCTTGAGGCCAATTTCCGCCTCTCGCGCGCTGCCGCGAAGCCGATGATGAAGGCGCGGTTCGGGCGCATCATTTCGATCACCAGCGTCGTCGGTGCGACGGGTAACCCGGGGCAGGCCAATTATGCGGCGTCGAAGGCAGGCGTGACCGGGATGACCAAGGCGCTGGCGCAGGAACTGGCGAGCCGCGGGGTGACCGCGAACTGCGTCGCACCGGGCTTTATTGCGACCGCCATGACCGACGACCTGCCCGACGCGCAAAAGGAAGCGCTCAACCAGCGGATTCCCGCGGGGCGGATGGGCGAGGGCAGCGATATTGCCGCCGCGGTCGTCTATCTGGCGTCGAAAGAGGCCGGATATGTCACCGGTCAAACATTGCATGTGAACGGCGGGATGGCCATGCTGTCGTGAGGGATCGCGCGGTGACGGTGAAGGGAATATCGGGATGCTGAAGGGTTTGATCGCGGGCGCGGCGCTGGCCATGGCGGCGCTGCCGACAATGGTCGCGGCGCAGGAAGGCGAGAAGTTCGATTGCGCCGTGTCGGCGGTTGCGGCCGACACGAAGGCGTCGATCGGCGCGGCGATGGCGGGCGCGGGCGACGATGCCTCACGCGAAGCGCTGTTCAAACAGCTGGCGACGATCACCGATGGCTGTGTGACGAAGCATGGCATCACCGAAGCGCAGAAGTCTGCCTATTTCGATTACAGCCTCGCGCGCATTTCGCGCGAATGGCTGGTCGGTGACATCGCCAAGCTCAACCTGCCGTCGGCGATCGTCGACAAGGCGCTCGACTTTGGCCCGGCCGGTGCCAACCCCGACCTGTCGAGCGACATGTCCGAAGATCAGATCATGGCGATCGTCCAAGCCTATATCGCCAGCGGCGTCGACATCGAAAAGGTCGACAATGCAGCGTGGGAAAAGGTCGGTGCCTATGCCGCGGCGACCTCGATTTACTGGAACAAGCGCAAGCTGCTGCCGTTTTGATGTGATCGTCGCCCCCGCGCAGGCGGGGGCCGCTAGAGGTTAAAAAATGCCGCCAGCGGCCCCCGCCTGCGCGGGGGCGACGATAATGCTAGAAGCTCGCCCGCGCGGTAATTCGAATGTCGCGACCGGTCAGGGGCACATAATCCTTGGTAAAGCTGGCGTGACGACGTGCTTCGACGTCGAAGATGTTGTTCGCCGCCAGCGACAGCGTCAGGTTTTTGGTGTCGGGCAGCGGGCGCCAGCTGATCGAGGCGTTGACCAGCGTGAAGCCCTTCGTCGCGGTTTCGAACGGCGCGATGCGGGTCTGGTCGTCGGTCCATTCGACCTCGGCGCGCGCGTCGATGCGTTCGCCCTGTGCCTCAAGCCCGCCGAGCACGCGCATCGCGGGGATGCGCGGGACACGGTCGCCGCCCTTGATCTTGGCGCGCGTCATGTCGGCGACGACATCGCCGACAATGTTGAAGCCGCCGATCTGCGCCAGCCGCGCGCTCGCCTCGGCTTCGAAACCCCAGACGCGGGCGTCGCGCTGGAAATATTGGAAGACGGGCAATTCATCCTCTTCCGCGCCGGTGGCTTCGGAATAGATGAAATTGTCGAACCAGTTGGAATAGCCGGTCAGGCTAAGGCTGAACGCGTCGGTCTTGACCTTGAACGACGCTTCGGCGCCCCAGCTGGCTTCGCGCTTCAGATTGGCGTCGCCCACCTCGAACGATTGCGTCGCGATGTGCGGGCCGTTCGAGAAAAGCTCCTCAGCCGACGGAGCGCGAACGGCGCGGGCGACCGAAACGCCGATCTTGGCGCTGTCGCTGATGTCGTAATTCGCGCCCAAGGCACCCGAGAAGGTGTCGAAATTGCGCGAGATGCCGAGCGCCGGGGCGCGGACGTCGGTCGTTTCGTAACGCGCCGCCGCTTCGACGCCGAGCGAGCCCAGCGTCCATTCCTGCAAGGTGAACAGCGCGAACTGGTCGGTCAGGTTGCGCGGCACAAAGGCTTCCGCGCCGATCGCGTTGAAGTCGCGGTGGCTGTACTGGACGCCGCTGGCGCCGCGCCAGCCGCCGCGATCATTCTGCGCCAACTCCAGCCGACCCTCGATACCTTGGTTGGTAAAGACGGTGCCGACCTCGTCGCCTTCGAATTCGGTATGCTCGTAATCGGCGAACCCGGCGCGGATGCGCAGCTTGTCGAAAAATCCGTCGCCCATTTCGACTTCGCCGCGCAGGTCGGCGCGCCATTGTTTCAGGCCGATGGTGACCGGCGCCTCGCCATGGTCGTGGCCTTCCTCTTCCTCACCTTCCTCTTCACCTTCATGGTGATGCTCGGTGCCCGGGCGGCTGGGAACGCCATATTTGCTGTCGTAATAGCTGACCGAAATGCCGAGCTGGCCGCCGTCGTTGATCAGCGACAGCCCGCCCGCGGCGGTCCAGGTTTCGCTGGCGGTGTTGGGAATCTTGCCGCGGCGGTTGGCGTCGGCGGTCAGTTCGGCGGCTTCGTCGAGATGGCCTTCTTCGACTTCATGTTCGGCAAGGTGGAGCAGGTCGTCGCGGATGCCGGGCGCATAGACAAAGCCGCCCGAGCGCGCATCGCCGGTCTTGCGCCAGCTGCCGTCGAGATGCGCGACGATCTGCGGCGTCAGCGCGACGTCGATCGAGCTGCCGATATTGCGGTCGTTGGCGGCGGTCGCATATCCGCCGATCGCGTCGATATGGACATGGTCGGCCGGCACCTTGCGCGGGATGCGGCGGTCGAACAGGTTGACCGCGCCGCCGATCGCCTGGCTGCCGAACAGCAGCACCGCAGGGCCGCGCAAGATTTCGATGCGCTCGACGGTCAGCGGGTCGATGGTCACGGCATGATCGGCCGAGGTGTTCGAGACGTCGATCGACCCGATCCCGTCGGTCAGGACGCGGACGCGCTCGCCTGAAAACCCGCGGAGCACCGGGCGCGAAGCGCCGGGGGCAAAGCTGGTTGCCGATACGCCCGCCTGGCGGGTCAGTGTGTCGCCGATCTGGCCGCGGATGTCGCGCGCCAGCTCGTCACCTTCCAGCACCGACACATTGCCCAGGATGTCGAGGCTGCGGACATAGGGCGCGGTGACGATGATCGGGTCGCCGGTGTGCACATCGTCGTCACTGCCCGCGGCGGCACGGTCTTGTGCCAAGGCGGGGGCGGCAAGGAAGATGGCAAGGGAGAAACCGGCGGAGCAAAGCAAACGCATAAGGGGAGAGTCCTGTTCTATGGCGACCTGTGCGGGCCCCAGTAATGATATACTGTCACAAAAACAACCCCCGCCGGTGGGCGCGCGTTGCCGTTCGTCGGAGGAGGGCGCCCGTTGGTCGACAAAGGCTGATCTTCGCCGGATCAAGCGAAGCTGTCTTGCGAGGCCGGGGGCGCGGCCCTAGATCAGGGACATGACTATTGCTGCAAACAGCCTCGACCTGATCGGCAACACCCCGCTGGTGCTGCTGAAGGGGCCGAGCGACGCCACCGGCTGCGAAATCTGGGGCAAGTGCGAATATGCCAACCCCGGTGGGTCGGTGAAGGACCGCGCCGCGCTGTATATCGTCCGCGACGCGGAGGCGAACGGCAGCCTCAAGCCCGGCGGCACGATCGTCGAGGGAACCGCGGGCAATACCGGCATCGGGCTGGCGCTGGTGGGCAACGCATTGGGGTATAAGACGATCATCGTCATGCCCGACAACCAGAGCGCCGAGAAGATGGCGACGATCCGTGCGCTCGGCGCCGAGCTGGTGCTGGTGCCGCCGGCGCCATTTGCCAATCCCGGCCATTTCGTTCACACCTCGCGCCGGATCGCCGAGGAAACCGACAATGCGATCTGGGCCAATCAGTTCGACAATATTGCCAACCGCAAATCGCATGTGTGCGGCACGGCAGAGGAAATCTGGGAACAGATGGACGGGCGGATCGACGGTTTTACCTGCGCGGCGGGGACCGGCGGCACGATCGCAGGAACCGGGCTGGGGCTGAAAGCGCATAATCCCGACATCGTCATCGCGCTGACTGACCCGCATGGCGCCGGGCTGTATAATTATTACCAGTGCGGCGAATTGAAAGCCGAGGGTAGCAGCGTCGCCGAGGGAATCGGTCAGAACCGCATCACCGCCAACCTCGACGGCGCGCCGATCGATACCCAGTTCCGCATTTCGGATGCCGAGGGGCTCGCGGTCGTCCGCGCGCTGCTCGATGACGAAGGGCTGTGCCTGGGGCTGTCGTCAGGGATCAATGTTGCGGGCGCAATGGCGCTGGCGCGCCAATTAGGACCCGGCAAGCGCATCGCAACCATCTTGTGCGACAGCGGGTTTCGCTATCTTTCGACGCTCTACAACCCCGAGTGGTTGGCGAGCAAAGGTCTGGCGGAGGCGACAGCATGACCGACATGCGGATCGACAAGAACGCACCGCCCAAGGTGGTGGTCCCGGCTCCGGTCAACGACACGATGCGGCGGTTGCAGATCGGCATCGCCGGGGTGCTGACGGTGCTGCTGCTGGTCGGCATGGCGGGTTTGATCGGCGATCGGGCGCGCGAAAATGTGGAGAGCGACGCAGCGACTGCTGCCGAGGTGAAGATGCCCGGCGACGAGGTCAAAACCGGCGGCGCCCCGCTCGAAGAACTGGGGGTGCAGCCGGTGTCGCCATCGTCGAAAGACGAAAATGCCGAGACACCTGTGAAGGTACCGCAGGCGGCACCGTCGGCGGCAACCGTTCCCGATCTTGAGCCCGATCCCGAATTGCAGCGCGCGCGCAAATCGGCCCCGTGACGGCTCTGTCGCGTCGGCGAACCCAGCGCAGCGTCGTGGTCGCCGCGCTGGTCTGGCTGCTGGCGTGGACCCTTGGCGGGCAGGGGTGGCTTGGCCGCGTCGATCCGGCGCTCGCCCTTCCGCTTCTTATGCCGCCCATGCTGCTGCTGGCGTGGTGGCAACGCCGCGAGGGGAGTAAGATGCGGTCGAGCACGATGCTGCGCACCTTGGCCCTCACCGTCATCGGTCAGGCTTTGCTGGTGCTGGCGCTGGCCGGATCGATAGCGTGGCTTCAACTGTTCGTGACGGTTACCGGTGGTGCCGTCGCGGCATTGGCCGCCGACGGCGTCGTGCAATGGCCTGCGCGGGTGCGGATACTGCCTTGGCTGGCCGCGCTGTTGCTGGTCGTGGGTTGGTTCGCTGCGGGTCATACGATGCTGGCACTCCTTTATCGTCCGGCCACTGCGGCGACGGACGCCTCGCCCGCGACGATGCTGACCGGCTTGCCGCTGCGCTGGTCGGGGAGCGGCGATATTGCGGTGATCATCGCCGAGGGGGCAGGGGATGATCCGGCGCTCGTCCGGCTGGAGGTGATGGGGCCGGTGTCGCTGGTCGACAGCCTGGTCGATTCGGTCCCGCCGCCGGGCGGAACGCTGCTCATTGCGCACCCGCGCGCGCTTGCGCCGCGGGAACTGGTGGCGATCGATGCCTTTGTTCGCGGTGGCGGCCGGGCGGTGGTACTGGCGGATGCGCTGTCGGGCTGGCCTGCGCCGCATCCACTCGGCGACCCGCGCAATCCGCCGGTGACGAGCCTGCTGACGCCGCTGCTCGATCATTGGGGGGTGACGCTGGGCGCGGCGCCGACTGAAAGTAATGGCGTGCAGGTGGCTGATGTCGATGGCGCGCGACTGCGCCTGTCGAGCTCCGGGGCATTTGAGAGACTGCCACCGACGTGCCGCGCCTTCGCGGATCGCCGCGTTGCGCAATGCCGGATCGGCGCGGGCGAGGCGTGGCTGGTGGGCGATGCCGACCTGTTGTTCGCGCCCCTGTGGTCGCCGCTCGTGCCGGGGGGAGACCATCTGCGGCGGGCCGACACGATCGAATGGCTGTCGGCGCAGCTGTGGCCCGGCGCTGGAGTCGCGGTGCTGCAACCGCTGTGGATTCGTCCCCGCGCCGGTTGAGGTGCCTTTTCTACCCCATTTTACCCCGATGAACCTGCGGCCTGCGGCTGCTTGGGCCTGTACCGACCACATTTGGGCCGCCTATTTGCGCCTTTTGCGACGATTAGGGGGTAGATTCCCTATTTTGCCCTAAATTTCCCCTTTTCACCCTACTCTATAGTTGATAGTCAGGAATCGGAGAGGGGCAATCTCCACCGAGACCGAACCAACTGGAATCATGCGATTCCGGGGCCAGGGAAGTATTGCCCGCAGGCGCATACGGGGGGCAGAGCGATGGCGATTGTGACGCCCGGCCAGTATGCGGGAACCAGCTTCGCCGCGATCGATGGCAAGGGACGCATCGCCGTCCCCTCTCAGTTCCGCAACAATGTGCCCCTTACTGCGGACGGCCAGCGCGTGCTTTGGGTCGGTTTCCACGAAAAGCTGCCCTGCCTAGTGGCCTATGGCCACGATCAATATGACCGGCTGAACGGCGAGATCGAACGCGACCGCGACACGGCGCGGTCGCGCAATCTCGATTTCGATGAAGATATCGAGTTCAAAAAGCGGTTCAGCTACACCGATGCTTATGCGCTCGACGACAGCGGGCGCTTCCTGCCCGGCTTCACCCATCGTGACCGCGTCGGCGACATTGGCGCGACCGCCTTTGTCGGGTCGGGTCGCCGTTTCGAAATCTGGTGGCTGCCGACGCTCGCCGAATGCGCCGACGCCGATCCGGTGTTGCAGCGGCTCGCCGCGGCATGGGATGCGACCAAAGGGAAGGGGCGCAAATGAGCGATCTGTCCCGCGATCCCCGCCACGATCCCGTTCTCCGCGACGAAGTCATCACCGCGCTCGCCATCGCCCCGGGTGAGCGCCATGTCGATGCGACCTTTGGCGCGGGTGGCTATACGCGCGCAATGCTCGCGGCGGGCGCCGATGTCGTCGCCTGCGACCGCGATCCCGATGCGATTGCCGAAGGACAGGCGCTGGTCGAGGAGGCCGGTGGTCGGCTGACGCTGGTTCACGGCCGCTTTGGCGAAATCGACCGCCTGCTCGCCGAGCGCGGCATCGACGCCGTCGATGGCATCACCTTCGACATCGGCGTGTCGTCGATGCAGCTCGACCAGAGCGCGCGCGGTTTTTCGTTCCAGAAGGACGGCCCGCTCGACATGCGGATGGCGCAGGACGGCGAAAGCGCCGCCGAATGGCTGAACCGCGCCGACGAGACCGAGATCGCCGATGTGCTGTTCCACTATGGCGATGAGCGCCAGTCGCGCCGCGTGGCGCGCGCGATCGTTGCCGCGCGTCCGCTCAGCCGCACCGCCGAACTGGCTACCGTGATCCGCAAGGCGCTGCGCCACCCGCCCGGTGCGCCCAAGGATCCGTCGACCAAGAGCTTTCAGGCGATCCGCATCCACATCAATTCCGAACTCGACGAGTTGGTCGCCGGCTTGGCCGCTGCGGAGCGCATCCTGCGTCCCGGCGGCCGGTTGGCGGTGGTCAGCTTTCACAGCACCGAAGACCGCATCGTGAAGAATTTCCTGCGCGAACGCAGCGGCGGCGATTCGGGCGGCTCGCGCCATCGTCCCGCAGCTGCCGCGGCTGCGCATGCCCCGTCATTCCAGACCCCGGCGCGCAAGGTGCGGCCGAGCAAGGCCGAAGAGGCGCGCAACCCGCGCGCCCGATCGGCAACGCTGCGCAGCGCGGTGCGGACGGCAGCCCCGGCCTGGCCGGGTCAACCCAATATGAAGGAGGCGATCTCATGCTGATGGCGGCGCGCAAACTTCAGGGCATCGGGCTGGTCCTGCTCGTGCTCATCTGTGCCATGATGCTCTATCCGGTGTCGTTGAAGGTTGCGGCGACGCGAAGCGAATTGACGCGCATCGAAAAAGAGATCGAGCGCAGCCGCGACAATATCCGCTACCTCGAATCCGAACTCGCGGTGCGCGCCTCGATGCGCCAGCTCGAGCAGTGGAACGCCGACACCTTTGGTTATTCGGCGCCCGGCGCCGGTCAGTATCTAGAGAGCGAGCGCCAGCTGGCCTCGCTCGACCGCCTGCCGCGCGCCCGCGGCGCCAACGAAGTCGCGCCGGTGCTGATGGCGATGGTTTCGCCCGTTGCCGTCCCCGCCGCGCCCAAGGAAAGCCCGGTGGCTGCGAAGCCCGCCGCGACGAAGCCGGTTGTGCTGGCGCAGGCCGAAACCGGGATTCGCAGCGACGCGGCGCCGCGGATGGCGCCGACCCGCCGCCGCGAACAGCTCAAGATGATCGAGGACCAGTTGCTCGCCGAATCGACCCTCGCCGATCTGAAGCGCGCCGCCGCCGCCGAAGCCGCAGGAGGGAAGCCCGGCCGATGAACACGCTGGTCGTCCGTCCGACCCGAGTACGTACCGCTGGGGTGCGGCAGCAAATCTTGCTGACCGCGCAGCAGCGGCTGATGATCCTGATGCTGCTGTTCATGGCGGCATTTTTTCTGGTGTCGATGCGGCTGATTTACTTCGCGATGTTCGACACCGCATCGCGCAACGGATCGGCCTCGACCGCCTTCCTGCCGGCGCGCGCCGACATCGTCGATCGCAACGGCATCCCGCTGGCACGGACGATCGACGGCTATTCGATCCGTGTCGTGCCCGAAAAGCTGCTCAACAACCGTCAGTATCTCGCCGACGAACTGCACAAGATTTTCCCGGATATGACCCGCGCCGATTTGCTGGCCAAGGTCAGCGGCCCGCGCCCGACTTATATCCGCCGCCGCGCGCTGCCCGACCAAGTTGCGGCGGTAAACGCGATCGGCGATGTCGGGTTCGACTTTCCGCGCGAAAAGGAAAGGCTGTATCCGCAGCTCAGCCTTGCCGCGCATGTGCTGGGGTTCACCGACGCGGCAGGGCATGGCGTCACCGGTGCCGAGGGTGCCTTCGACAGCCGCCTGATCGACAAGGCGACGCGCGGCGAGCCGTTGGCGCTGTCGATCGACGCGCGGGTGCAGGGGGTGCTCGAAAGCGAACTGGGTTCGGCGGTCGCCAACCTTGAGGCCATCGGCGGCGCGGGGATCATCCTCGACGTCCATACCGGCGAAATCGCCGCGATGACGTCGCTGCCGACCTACAACCCCAACAAGCTGGTCCCTGAAAATATGGCGGCGCGGCGCAACGCCGTGACGCATAATCTCTATGAACTCGGTTCGACCTTCAAGCCGCTGACCGTCGCCGCCGCGATCGATGCCGGTACCGTCACCAGCATGGCGCGCCGTTACGACGCCACGGCGCCGCTGGCGATCGCGGGCTTTCGCATCCGCGACAGCCATCCCTCGAACCGCTGGCTGAACGTCCCCGAAACGCTGATCCACAGCTCGAACATCACGACCGCCCGGATTTCCGACGAATTGGGGCGCGAGAATATGGAAGCGATGTTCCGGAAGCTTGATTTCAACACGCGGCCCAAGATCGACCTGAAAGAACGCGCTTTTCCGCTGTGGCCCAAGGATTGGGGTCGGCTGACCACGATGACCACAGGCTATGGCCACGGCATTGCCGTCACCCCGCTGCATCTGGCCAGCGCCTATGCCGCGCTGGTCAACGGTGGCATCTATCGCCCCGCGACGATCACCAAGCTGGGTGACCAGGCACCGCCGAAGGGCCGCCGCGTGTTCAAGGCCGCGACCAGCGCGCGGATGCGCCAGCTGCTGCGCCTGATCGTGTCCGACGGCACCGGCAAAAAGGCCGAAGCCCCGGGGTTTCGCGTCGGCGGCAAGACCGGCAGCGCCGAAAAGCCCGGCGCGGGCGGCTATCGCCGCAGCTCAGTCGTCGCGACCTTTGCCGCCGCGTTCCCGATGGACAATCCGCGCTATGTCGTGCTGGTGATGATCGACGAGCCGAAGGGCAATGCCTATAGCTCGGGCCAGCGCACTGCGGGCTGGACCGCGGCGCCGGTGGTCAGCAAGGTCGTGACCCGCGCCGGTCCGATGCTCGGCGTCTTCCCCGACGAGAGCCGCGACGTCGATGTGTCCGAACTCACCCCGCTGCTGTGGAGAAACGGGGAAGACGAATAATGCGTCTGTCCGCGCTGATAGGGGACGCTGGGCCGGTGGGCGCTGATCCGGTTGTCACCGGGCTTGCCATCGACCACCGCAAGGTCGCGCCGGGGACGATCTTTGGCGCCTTTGTCGGCGAAAAATTCAACGGCGAGGACTTCATTCCTGCGGCGGTCGAAGCCGGGGCGATTGCGGTCGTCGCGCGGCCCGAGGCGCCGGTCGCGGGCGCAGTGCATGTCGCCGATGCCAATCCGCGCCGCGCCTTCGCGCGTATCGCGGCGCGCTTCTTCCACCGCTTTCCCGCGACCTGCGTGGCGGTGACCGGAACCAACGGCAAGACCTCGACCGTCGAAATGACGCGCCAGTTGTGGCGGATGGCGGGCTTCTACGCCGCGTCGATCGGCACGCTGGGCATCACGACGTCGAACGACAGCGCCTCGACCGGGCTGACGACTCCCGACATCGTGACCTTCCTGAGCAATATGTCGGGGCTGGCGACCGAGGGTGTCAGCCATGCGGCGTTCGAGGCGTCGAGCCACGGACTCGACCAATATCGTACCGAGGGGCTGCCGGTGAAGGCGGCGGCGTTTACCAACCTCAGCCACGATCATCTCGACTACCATGGCACGATGGAGGCGTATCTGGCCGCCAAGTTGCGGTTGTTTGCCGAGGTGGTCGAGCAGGATGGCACGGTTGTGGTGTGGAACGACGATGCCTATTCGGGCGCGGTGGTTGATGCGGTGCAGGCGCGCGGTATTCGGCTGATGACGGTCGGTGTGACGGGCGACGACCTGCGCCTTGTGTCGCGCGAGCCGACCCAGCTTGGCCAGTCGCTCGTCATCGCGGCGGGCGATATGACCCACAAAGTCGATCTGCCGCTGATCGGCGCCTATCAGGTTGCGAATGCGCTGGTGTCGGCGGGTCTGGTCATCGCGACCGGCGGCGATGTCGCACAGACGCTCGCCAATCTGGCGCGGCTCCAGCCGGTGCGCGGGCGCCTCGAACGCGCCGCTATCACCCGGGCGGGGGCGCCGGTCTATGTCGATTATGCGCACACGCCCGATGCGATCGAGGCGGCGCTCGACGCACTGCGTCCGCATGCGAGCGAGCGGTTGATCCTGGTCTTCGGCGCCGGCGGCGACCGCGATCAGGCGAAGCGCCCCGAGATGGGTCGTGTTGCCGAAGCAAAAGCCGATGTGCTGATCATCACCGACGACAATCCGCGCGGCGAGGATCCGGCTTTGATCCGTGCTGCGATTGCTGCGGGCGCGCCGACCGCGCAGGTCATTGGCGACCGCCGCGCGGCGATTGCTGCCGCGATTGCCGAAGCGCGCGGCGACGACATCGTCTGCATCGCAGGCAAGGGGCATGAACAGGGTCAGATCGTCGGCGCGGGCGCCGATATGCGCATCATTCCCTTCGACGACGTTGCGGTCGCGCGCGAGTGCGCGGCATGACCCCGCTGTGGACCGCGCGCGCCATCGCCGCTGCGACGGGCGGGGAAGCGAGCAGCGATTTCACGGTGCATGGCGTCGCGTTCGATTCGCGCGAAGTCACGACCGGCGACCTGTTCGTCGCGATGCGCGGCGATGCGACCGACGGGCACAAGTTTATCGACAAGGCGATTGCGTCAGGGGCGGCAGGGATCATCTGCGAAACCGCGATCGACCATCCGCATGTTCGCGTCGCCGACAGCGCCGCGGCGCTCAATGCGCTTGGCACCGCGTCGCGCGCGCGCAGCCATGGCCGCATCATCGGGGTGACCGGATCGGCGGGCAAGACCGGGACAAAGGAGGCGCTGTTCGCGGCGCTCGACCGCTTCCGCCCCGGCAAGGCGCACCGCTCGGTCAAAAGTTACAACAACCATGTCGGTGTGCCGCTCAGCCTGGCGCGCATGCCCTCGACCGCCGATTTCGGCGTGTTCGAAATGGGGATGAACCATGCCGGCGAGCTCGCCGAACTGACGCGCATGGTCCGCCCGCATGTCGCCATCGTCACCACCATCGCCCCGGCGCATATGGAGTTTTTCGGCAGCGAAGAGGCGATTGCCGACGCCAAGGGCGAGATTTTTGAAGGGCTCGAACCCGGCGGTACCGCGATCGTCCCCTTCGACAGCCCGCATTATGCGCGGCTGCGCGCCAAAGCCGAACAGCATGCCGCGCATGTCATCAGCTTTGGGCTGGGTGCCGATGCCGATGTTCGCGCGGTCGATTGGCTTTCGGATGGCAAGGGCGGCTCGCTGGTGACCGCGGAGGTGCAGGATGCGCTGCTCTGTTTCACCATCGCGCAGGCCGGGGCGCATTGGGTGTCTAATGCGCTCGCGGTGCTCGCGGCGGTCAAGGCAGTTGGCGGCGATCTGCCCGCGGCGGGGCTGGCCTTTGCCGAAATGGCCGGACTCGCCGGGCGCGGTGCCCGCCACCGCTTGCCGTTCGGCGGCGGGCATATCTTGCTGATCGACGAAAGCTATAACGCCAACCCCGCTTCGATGGCGGCGACGATCGGCCAGCTCGGCAGCGAATCGGGCGAGCGCCGGATCGCTATCCTGGGGGCGATGAAGGAACTCGGCCCCGACGGCGCCGCCTATCATGCCGACCTCGCGGCTCCGCTCGTCGCAGCCGGGGTGCAATTCGCCCTGCTCGTCGGCGACGAGATGGCGGCGCTGGCAAAGGCGCTTGAGGGTCAGATCGATTTCGCGCATGTCGCCGATCATTCGGCCGCCAAAGCGCGGCTGGGCGACTTGATCCGTCCCGGGGACACGGTGCTGATCAAGGGGTCGAACAGCGTCGGCCTGTCGCATCTGGTGACCGCGCTGACCAACGGGGACTATTGATGTTATACTGGCTGGCGGAATGGCTGGACTTTCCGGGGGTCTTGAACCTCATTCGCTATCTGAGCTTCCGCTCGGGCGCCGCGGTTGCGACCGCGCTCATCATAGGGCTATGGATCGGGCCGCGCTTCATCCTGATGCTGCGGATGCGTCAAGGAAAGGGGCAGCCGATCCGCGAAGACGGGCCGCAAAGCCACCTCGCCAAAAAAGGCACGCCGACCATGGGCGGGCTGATGATCCTCATCTCGCTGATGATCTCGGCGCTGCTGTGGATGGACCTGTCGAACCGCTTTGTCTGGGCGTGCATTTTTGTGACCGGCGGGTTCGCCGCGGTCGGTTTCCTCGACGATCTCGACAAGGTGACCAAGGCCAGTCACCGCGGCATTCCGGGGCGCGTGCGGCTGTTGATCGAGTTTCTGATCGCCGGGGTGGCGGTGTTCCTGATCGTGTCGCGCACCGGCACCGACCTGTATCTGCCGTTTTTCAGCGGGGTCGTGCTCGAACTCGGGCCGCTCTATTATGTCTTTGCGATGGTGCTGATCGTCGGCTTCGGCAATGCGGTGAACCTGACCGACGGGCTCGACGGGCTCGCGACCTTTCCGGTGATCATCGCCAGCCTGACTTTCCTCGTCATCGTCTATCTGACGGGCAATGTGAAATTCGCGGAATATCTGGGCATCCCGCATGTCTCGGGCGCGGGGGAGCTTGCCGTGTTCGCGGCCGCGATCATCGGCGCTTGCCTGGCCTTTCTGTGGTTCAACGCGCCGCCTGCGGCGGTGTTTATGGGCGATACTGGCAGTCTCGCGCTCGGCGGCGCGCTCGCGACGATCGCGGTGACCGCGCAGCACGAACTGGTGCTGGTGCTCGTCGGCGGGCTGTTCGTGGTCGAGGCTTTGTCGGTGATCATCCAGGTGTTCTGGTACAAGCGCACCGGCAAGCGGGTGTTCCGCATGGCGCCGATCCACCATCATTTCGAACAATTGGGCTGGCCCGAATCGACCGTCGTCATCCGTTTCTGGATCGTGTCGATCGTCCTTGCGCTCGCGGGGCTCGCGACCTTGAAACTACGGTGATCACCTCGCGCGCCTTTGCCGGTCGCCGCTATGCGGTGCTGGGGCTGGCGCGCTCGGGGCTCGCGACGGTCGAGGCGCTGGTTGCCAGCGGCGCCGGGGTCACCGCTTGGGACGACCGTGAGGAAGCGCGCGACGATGCGATGGCGCTGGGCGCCGACATCGGCAATCCGCTCGACATCGACCTGATCGGTTTCGCGGGGGTCGTCGTCTCGCCGGGCGTGCCGCTCAACCGCCACCCGATCGCGGCGCATGCCAAAGATGCCCATGTGCCGGTGATCGGCGACGTCGAGCTGTTCGCCGAAGCGCGCGGTGACCTGCCGCCGCACAAGATCGTCGGCATCACCGGAACCAACGGCAAGTCGACCGTCACCGCGCTGATCCACCATATGCTGGAAAGCGCCGGGGTGCCGTCGCTGATGGGCGGCAATATCGGGCTGCCGATCCTGTCGCGCGATCCGTTGCCGGATGGCGGGGTCTATGTGCTCGAACTGTCGAGCTACCAGATCGACCTGTCGCACAGCCTGGCGTGCGACGTGGCGGTGCTTACCAATCTCAGCCCCGACCATCTCGACCGCTATGACGGTTTCACCGGCTATGCCGCGTCCAAGGCGCGCCTCTTCGGTTTGCAGCACCGCGATCAGGTCGCGATCGTTGCGGTCGATGACGATCCGTCAAAGATGATCGCGAGCCGGATCAACCACCGGCTGCACCGCGTGTCGGGCAAGGACATCGACCCCGTCGACCAGCACCGCTGGCCCGCGCTGCAAGGCCCGCACAATGCGCAGAACGCCGTCTGCGCGATCGCGGCGTGCCGGGTGCTGGGGCTGAACGACGAACAGATCGAACGCGGCCTCGCGACCTACACATCGCTGCCGCATCGCATGGAATTGGTCGGCGAAGTCGCTGGCGTCCGCTGGTTCAATGACAGCAAGGCGACCAACGCGGCTTCCGCTGCACCGGCGCTAGCGGCGTTTCCGCCGGCGCCGGACCAGCGTTTGCACTGGATTGCCGGGGGGCAGGCCAAGGGCGACGGGCTGGCGGCGTGCCGCCCATGGTTCGGGCATGTGAAACGGACCTATCTGATCGGCGATGCGATGGAGCCTTTCGCGGCGGAGATCGGCGACGCGGTTCCGGTCGATCGCTCCGGCGACATGGCGACGGCGGTCGCGCATGCGGCAGCAGCGGCCAGGCCGGGCGACATCGTGCTGTTATCACCCGCCTGCGCGTCGTTCGACCAGTTCAAGGATTATGAGCAGCGCGGCGATGTTTTTCGCGGACTTGTGCAGGCGCTTGGGGCATGAGCGGGGGAATGGACAATATGGACAGCGCGACCGAACGGCCGGTGATCGCGGCGACGCGCACCGTCAAGCGCCGCGGCCCGCGCCTGAGCCGCGCCGACCGCACTCCGCTGGGCCTGTGGTTCTGGGAAATCGACCGCGTGCTGCTGCTGCTTGTGTCGATGCTGGTCGCGATCGGGCTGGTCGCGGTTGCCGCGGCATCGCCGGTCGCAGCGCAGAAATTGTCGACCAGCACCGCGTCGCTCGATCCGCTCTATTATTTCTATCGACAGCTGATGTGGGTGATCGTCGGGGTGCCGGTGATGCTGGGCGTATCGATGCTGCCCAAGGCGCAGGCGCGGCGATTTGCCATTTACGGCACGATCATCTTTCTGGTCCTGCTGTTTCTCGTGCCGTTGTTCGGCGCGACGGTGAACGGCGCGCAGCGGTGGATCGGCAGCGGCATTTTCCGGTTGCAACCGTCCGAGTTTCTCAAGCCCTTCTTTGCCGTGTCGCTGGCGTGGATCCTGTCGCTGCGTCTGCACGATCAGAGCCTGCCGGTCGTCCCGCTCAGCTTTGTGCTGACCGGGGTGATTGCGGTGCTGCTGATGGGCCAACCCGATCTGGGCCAGACGGTCATTTTCGCGGCGACATGGCTGGTGCTGGTGCTGGTCGCCGGGCTGTCGATGCGGATCATGGGGATGCTCGCGGCGACGGGTGTCGTCGGCATCGTCCTCGCCTATTTCTTTTACCCGGTGGCGCAGCAGCGCATCAATATCTGGCTGTTCGCCGAGGGTGACAGCTTTCAGGTCGACAAGGCGCATGCGACGCTGACCGCGGGCGGGCTGATCGGCACCGGACCCGGCGCAGGGCTGGCGAAGTTCCAGCTGCCCGAAGCGCACACCGACTATATCTTTTCGGTCATCGGTGAAGAATTCGGCATGATCGCGTGCATCGCGATCGCGATCCTCTACCTCGCGATCATCGTGCGGGTGCTGGTGCGCCTGCTCGACGAAGAGGACAGCTTCCTGATCCTGGCGGTTGCGGCGCTGATCGCGCAGTTCGGTGGCCAGGCGGTGATCAACATGGCGGTTAACACGCAGATCTTCCCGTCGAAGGGGATGACCTTGCCCTTCATCAGCTATGGCGGATCGTCGTTCATTGCCTTGTCGATCGGCATGGGTTTGCTCTTGTCGCTGACCCGGCGAAACCCCTATGCGGCGCGGGTGTCGATGACCCGCAACTGGAACAAGAAATGACCGCCGAACCATGAGTGCAACGCGCCACTATCTGCTCGCCGCCGGGGGAACCGGGGGCCATATGCTGCCCGCTTATGCCCTCGCGGGCGAACTGATTACGCGCGGGCATCGCGTCGCGCTGGTCAGTGACGACCGCGGCCTGCGCATTCCCGGCGCGCCACACGAATTGGAGACGCATGTGCTCCCTGCGGGCCGGGTCTCGGGCGGGCCGGTCGGTTGGGTGAAGGCGGCACTCGCGATCCGCAAGGGACGCCGCATGGCGATCGACCTGATCCGCGACTTCGATCCCGCCGTCGTCGTCGGCTTCGGCGGCTATCCCTCGCTGCCGAGCCTGCTCGCCGCAGGCGCGACGAAACGGCCGCGCGTGCTGCACGAACAAAACGCCGTGCTCGGCCGCGTCAATCGCATGATGGCGCCGCGCGTCGATGCCGTTGCGGTCGCCTATCACAATATCCAGCGCTATCCCGAGGGGCACGAGCTGAAGAAGCACATCACCGGAAACCCGGTGCGCGACGAGATTATCGCGATCCGTGAAGAAGGCTTCCCGCCGCTGACCGAGGACGGCATTTTTCGCTTGCTGGTGGTCGGCGGCAGTCTGGGCGCGACGGTGCTCAGCGACGTTGTTCCCGCCGCGATCGCGATGCTGCCGCGCGCATTGCTCGACCGGTTGCAGGTCGTCCAGCAATGCCGCGATGCCGATCTGGAAGAAGTGCGCGGGAAATATGCCGACATGGGAGTCGCCGCCGAATGCGCGACCTATATCGCCGATTTCCCCGACCGGCTTCGCTGGGCGCATCTGGTGATCGCGCGTGCCGGGGCGTCGACGGTGGCCGAGCTCGCCTGCGCCGGGCGGCCGGCGATCTTCGTTCCCTATCCGCACGCGATGGACAATCACCAGACCTATAATGTCGTCGATATGGTGCAGGCGGGCGGGGCGCGCTCGATCCCGCAACCGCAATTCACCGCCAGCGAACTCGCCAAGCAGATCCAGCGCATGGCGCTCGAACCCGGCGCGCTGGAAAATGCCGCCGCTCGCGCCGCGAGCTGCGGCTTGCCCGACGCGACGCGGGACCTCGCCGACCTCGTCGAATCGCTCGCCGCGCCGCCGATGATGGACGTCATCCGCGTCGGCGCCCCGTCGGGCCAGCGCGCCGCAGCGAGCGGCATGGCGTCTGCCCGCATGGGAGGCAAATGATGCGCGGCGTTGCGACCGACATCGGCACCATCCACTTCATCGGCATCGGCGGCATCGGCATGTCGGGCATCGCCGAGGTGATGCATAATCTCGGTTATCAGGTGCAGGGCAGCGACATCGCCGACGGCTATGTCATCGAAGGCCTGCGCAAACGCGGGATCAAGGTTGCGATCGGGCATGAGGCGTCGAACGTTGATGGGGTGTCGGTCGTCGTCACTTCGACCGCGGTCAAGCGCGGCAATCCGGAGGTCGAGGCCGCGCTCGCGCAGCGCATCCCGCTCGTCCGCCGCGCCGAAATGCTCGCCGAATTGATGCGGCTGAAATCGACCGTCGCGATCGCCGGGACGCACGGCAAGACGACGACGACCAGCTTGGTCGCGGCGCTGCTCGACGCGGGCGGGATCGACCCAACGGTGATTAACGGCGGGATCATCAACAATTATGGCTCGAATGCGCGGCTCGGCGCGAGCGACTGGATGGTGGTCGAGGCCGACGAGAGCGACGGCAGCTTCCTGCGTCTCGACGGGACGATCGCGGTCGTGACCAACATCGATCCCGAACATCTCGACCATTATGGCAGCTTTGACGCGATCAAGGACGCGTTCGTCGAGTTTATCGAGAATGTGCCTTTTTACGGCGCCGCGATGCTGTGCCTCGACCATCCCGAGGTGCAGGCGATCATCCCACGCATCCGCGACCGGCGGATCGTCACCTATGGTTTTTCGGCGCAGGCCGACGTGCGCGGCACCAATGTGACGCCCGGTCCCGACGGCAATCGCTTCGATGTCGTGGTACGCGACCGCGACGGGAACAGCCGGACGATCGAGGGCATCCATCTGCCGATGTCGGGGCGCCACAATGTCCAGAACTCGCTCGCCGCGATTGCAGTGGCGCTGCACATGGGCGTTTCGGACGAGAAGATCGTCTCGGGCTTCCACGGCTTTGCCGGGGTCAAGCGCCGCTTCACGAAGGTCGGGGAGATTGCTGCGGGTGAGGGCGTTGTCACCGTGATCGACGATTACGCCCACCACCCGGTCGAAATCCGTGCGGTGCTGTCGGCCGCGCGCGAAGGCGTCGGGGCAGGGCGCGTCGTCGGCGTGGTCCAGCCGCACCGCTTTACACGCCTGCGCGACCATATGGACGATTTCCAGCAGGCGTTTAACGACGCCGACATCGTCCTCGCGCTGCCGGTCTATGCTGCGGGCGAGGCACCGATCGACGGCGTGTCGTCGGATGCGCTGGTCGCGGGGTTGCGCGATCGCGGGCATCGGCAGGCGAGCGTCGTTGCCGATGCGGGGGCGCTGGCTGAGGCCATTGCGGCGAGCATTGCGGCGGGTGATCTGGGCGCCGGTGATATGGTCATTTGCCTTGGCGCGGGTGATATTACCAAGATGGCGGCGGGTTTGGCGAACGCGGTGGAGGGGGCGCGGTGACAAACTTCTCCGTTCCCATCCCATCTCCGTTTGTGTCGAGCGAAGTCGAGACACGCCAGCGCAGCGCCAGGCGTCCCTCGACTTCGCTCGGGACGAACGGGGAAGGGGTGCGGTTGTGAGCGACCTTGCCACCCTTCCCGCCGTGCGCGGAAAACTGACTGCCAACGCCCCGCTGGCACCGCTCGTCTGGTTCAAGTCGGGCGGTCCCGCCGACTGGCTGTTCGAGCCTAGGGACGCCGACGACCTCGCCGACTTCCTCCGCGATCTCGACCCCGCTGTCCCCGTGATGGCGCTGGGTCTCGGATCGAACCTCATCGTTCGCGACGGTGGCTTCCCCGGTGTCGTTGTCCGGCTCGGTAAGGCCTTTGCGAAAGTCGAGGCAATCGACGCCACGACGCTGCGCTGCGGCGGCGGCGCCTCGGGGATTCTCGTCTCCTCGACCGCGCGCGACGCCGGGATCGCGGGCATGGAATTCCTCCGCTCGATCCCCGGCACGGTCGGCGGCTTTGTGCGCATGAACGGCGGCGCCTATGGCGGCGAGGTGAAAGACATCTTGGTCGATTGCGACGTCGTGCTGCGCTCGGGCGAACGCAAGACGCTGCCACTTGCCGATCTCGGCTACACCTATCGCCACAGCGAATTGCCCGAGGGCGCGGTCGTGATAGGCGCGACCTTCTGCGGCCGCCCCGGCGAGCCCGCGGCGATTCAGGCCGAAATGGACCGTATCTCGGCCAGCCGCGAAGCCTCGCAGCCGCTACGTTCGAAAACCGGCGGGTCGACCTTCAAGAACCCCGATGGATACAAGGCGTGGCAGCTCGTCGACGAAGCCGGGTGCCGCGGCTTTGCCGTCGGCGGCGCGCAGGTCAGCGAGAAGCACACCAATTTCCTGATTAACACCGGCGATGCGACCAGCGCCGACATCGAAGCGCTCGGCGAGGAAGTGCGGCGCCGGGTGAAGGACAAGAGCGGTGTCGAACTGCAATGGGAAATACAGCGCGTGGGAGTGATGAAGTGAGCCGGGGTCCGTGGCATGTCGCCGTCCTGATGGGCGGTTGGTCGGCCGAGCGCGAAGTGTCGCTGATGAGCGGCAATGGCGTCGCCGACGCGCTGGAAAGCCGCGGCCACACGGTCACGCGCATCGACATGGATCGCGACGTCGCGCAGCGGCTGGCCGAGGCGAAGCCCGATGTTGTGTTCAACGCGCTGCACGGCGTCCCGGGTGAGGACGGCACGGTGCAGGGCATGCTCGACCTGATGGGGCTCAAATATACCCACAGCGGCCTCGTCACCTCGGTGATCGCGATTGACAAGGAATTGACGAAACAGGCGCTGGTGCCGCATGGTATTCCGATGCCGGCGGGGACCATGGTCGACAGCGAAAGCCTGTTTACAGTCGACCCTTTGCCGCGTCCTTATGTGCTGAAGCCCGTCAACGAGGGATCTTCGGTCGGGGTCGCCATCGTCAAGGATGACAGCAACTATGGCAATCCGATCGCGCGCGAGGCCGTCGGTCCGTGGCAGGAATTCGACCGCCTGCTCGCAGAACCGTTTATCAAGGGACGCGAGTTGACCGTCGCGGTGCTCGGCGATCAGGCGCTTGCGGTGACCGAGCTCCGCGTCAAATCGGGCTTCTACGACTATGACGCCAAATATACCGACGGTCTAACCGAGCATGTCTGTCCCGCCGATGTCCCCGCCGACGTCGCGCAGCGGATGATGGATCTGGCGCTGCAATCGCACCGCCTGCTCGGCTGCAAGGGCGCCTCGCGCTCGGACTTTCGCTGGGACGACGAGCATGGGTTGGCGGGCATCTATCTGCTCGAAGTCAATACCCAGCCGGGAATGACGCCGTTAAGTCTGGTGCCTGAACAGGGGCGCGCGGTCGGCATGGATTATGCCGAACTGGTCGAACGCATCGTGGGGGAAGCGTTATGAGTAACACGCGGATCAAGCGCGGCAGCTCGCCGCCACGGCGTCCGGCGCGGACACCGAAGAAACGGCGCAAGGTGCAGACCTCGCGGCTGAACGCGATCATCAACGCACTGCCGATCAGCCCGCAGCGATTGCAGAAGGTCGCCAACTGGACGATCGGGCTCAGCCTGTTTGCGGTCGCGGGTCTTGCCGCGCACGCCACCGGGGTCACTGCCAAGATCCATGAAGAATATGCGCAGGCGGTCGGCCGCGCGGGGTTCCAGGTCAAGAAGGTCGAAGTCGTCGGCGCCGACCGCATCGACCGGCTGAAAGTTTACGACATCGCGCTCGCGCAAAAGGACCGTTCGATGGCGGCGGTCGACTTGGGCGCGGTGCGCGGCGATCTGATGCGCTATGGCTGGATCAAGGATGCTCGGGTGTCGCGGCGCCTGCCCGATACGCTGGTCGTCGACATCGTCGAGCGCACTCCCGCGGCGATCTGGCAGCATAATAATCGTCTGTCGCTGATCGACGAAAAGGGTGTGGTGCTCGAACCGGTGACGGTCGCGACGATGCCCGACCTGCCGCTGGTGATCGGGCCGAAGGCGAACCAGCGTTCGCAGGATCTCGACCGCCTGCTGGCCGAGGCAAGCAGTCTCAAGGAACTGCTCGCGGGCGCCACGTGGGTCGGCAACCGCCGCTGGGATCTGCGCTTCCGCAGTGGCGAGACGCTATCGCTGCCCGAGGGCGAAGTTGCGGCGAAGGCCGCGCTCGCCAAATTCGCGCATATGGACGGCGCCAATCGTTTGCTCGGTCGCGGCATATTGCGGTTCGACATGCGCGACCCCGCGCGCTTCGTGCTACGCCTGCCGCACGAGGGGCAGGTAGCGCCCGCAAAGCTCGACGACGCACGCGCCGCGGTCGATGCGGTCGCCGACGCATCGGCCGAGAAGGGATAAGCCATGGCCCCGCCGCGCATCGAAAAGATCATTACCGCGCTCGACGTCGGGTCGTGGAAGGTGTGCGCGTTGATTGCGGGGCAGACCGCCGATGGTCAACTCCATGTGCTCGGCACCGGCCAGCGCGAAAGCCGCGGCGTCCAGCGCGGCTATGTCGCCGACATGGAGCAGACCGAACATATCGTGCGCGAGGCGATCGAGCAGGCCGAGCGGATTGCGGGGCTCAACATCGATGACGTCTGGGTCAGCTTTTCCGCCGGCGGCTTGCTCAGCGACGTGGCGCCAATCGAAAGCGAACTCGGCGGCCACCGGATTGAAAAGGAAGACATCGACGACCTGCTTGCCGCAGGACGCGCCGGGATCGATCCGGAAGGAAGGATGATCCTCCACGCGCAACCCGCGCTCTACACGCTTGACGGGCTGACCGGCGTCAAGAATCCGATCGGGCTCCACGCCGACCGGCTGGGCGTCGACATTCACATCATCATGGCCGACGGCGCCCCGGTGCGGAACCTGGAGGCGGCGGTGCGGCAGGCGCATCTTGACGTCAACGCGGTGGTCGCATCGCCGATCGCGGCGGGGCTGGCGTGCCTGTCGGATGAGGAGCGCGATCTTGGCGTCGCGCTGGTCGAACTTGGCGCCGCGGTTACCACCGTCTCGCTTTATGCCGGCGGGATGCTCGTCGAAATGGCGTCGCTGCCGTTTGGCGCCAGCGACATCACCGACGACATCGCCTCGGCGTTCGGGATCCGGCGCAGCCAAGCGCAGCGGCTTCAGAGCTTTTACGGTTCGGCGTCGGCCAGCCCTCGCGACAACAATGAGATTATCGAATTGGAACCGGGTGCGCCGACAAATGGCGATGCCCCGCGCATCACCCGCGCGCAACTGGTGACGGTGATCCGTCAGCGCCTCGACGCGATGATGGGAGAGATTGGCAGGACGTTGAAAGACCTGCATTTCGTCGGACCGATCGGGCGCCAGGTGGTGCTTGTCGGCGGCGGCGCCGACCTGAAAGGCATCGCCGATTACACCCAGAGCGCGCTCGGCCGCGCGGCGCGTGTCGGGCGGCCGCGCGGGCTGCACGGCCTGCCCGATGCGCACAGCGGCCCCGCTTTCGCGACGCTCGCGGGCCTGGTTCTGTACGCCGCGTCGGACCCGGTTGATCTGCGCGATTTGCCGATGATGTCGCAGGATGTCTATCGTCCGGCGAGCACTTCGATCCTGCATCGGTTGATGGCAGCGTTAAAAAGCAGTTTTTAGCGGTGAAACGCGAAAAAAGGTTAATTTTTTGGGTGATTCCCACGTCACAATAGTGCAATGCGGGTTAAGAAAACCGGGCGGCGGGACACCCGCTCGTTTGGGTCGCAAGGTTGGGGAAGCGGCACCTGTCCGCCGCTGCAGGGAGACTTTTTGATGAGCATCAATATTGGCCCGCCGCAGGTCGACGAACTGAAGCCGCGGATCGCGGTGATCGGCGTCGGCGGCGCGGGCGGCAATGCCATCGCGAACATGATTGCGGCGCGGGTCGAGGGGGTCGACTT